>QQTW01001337.1_pt1 | contig 17112 bp, 11 predicted proteins | sample 1904831 | NCBI WGS metagenome assembly QQTW01 (sample SAMN09435610, study PRJNA476489) | Subsurface metagenome, whole genome shotgun sequencing project. | reverse complement strand
TTGTTAGATTCTACAGATTGTTCAATGCGAGTTAAGCGCTCGTTACTAGCTTCTATAGATTGCTCGACGCGAATAAAGCGCTCGTTACTAGCTTCTACAGACTCTTGTAATTTCTGCTCAATGCGAGTTAAGCGCTCGTTACTAGCTTCTATAGATTGCTCGACGCGAGTAAATCGCTCGTTACTAGCTTCTACAGACTCTTGTAATTTCTGCTCGATGTGAGTTAAGCGCTCGTTACTAGCTTCTATAGATTGCTCGACGCGGGTAAATCGCTCGTTACTAGCTTCTACAGACTCTTGTAATTTCTGCTCGATGCGTATCATCCGCTCATCGCTGGCAACAATCGATCGTTCTAATAATGCTTCTATTCGATCGAGGCGATCGCTTTGTGGACTAATCATTGCTATAGGTCTAAAAAGTTACCCGACTATACTAAGTTTAGGTGCTGGGCAGATAAAAAGGCGCGATCGCCTTAATGCCAAATTAACGTTTGGCAAACTCCACCGGGTTTTGGTCGCGCCGATGTTTAACTGGAATAGGCAAGCTTTGTCCATCTCCTGCTGAAGCAGCAGTGGTTTCTAAAGATTCCCTCAGTCGTTTAGCCGCATAAATTGACATATCTCTGGGTACATTAATGCGATCGCGCAGATATCGCAAGGCAACGTCTGACCCCGGCGGCGGCGGACAAGTTTGGCTAGTTATCAAGTTAGTTAAAGCACATCGCAAAGCAACATCTATTAATTCATCCTTAGCAGGGTTAACGCGAATAATATTGGTGCGGTGCTTAATTACGCGATAAAGTGCCTCCATACGGGAGTTTTCTGGTTCTGGATAGGTAGCATCAGGTAATCCATCCCAGGAACCGCCATCGACTCTTGCTTGATTAATAAGTGTTTGAGGCTCTCCGTTTTCCCAACATCCTCCCATTTGCGGCGGTAAGTCGTGGACGTGGGTGTGAAAGTCGCTTTGAGTGCCTCGGTAGGTTGGTCTGCTTTCCATTGCTGCAAACCAGTCAGCTAGGCGAGGATTTTCTTCGCGCAGCGAGTAGCCTTTGTAGTAGTACAGACTAGCATTCATGCGTTCGACATAGGGAGTAAAGATAACATCTACTGTCCCAAAATCGTTGAGAAAATAAGGGCTTGGCGTAGCACCGAGAGCAGTTTCGACCTTTTCTACCATGTTTGTAAATCTACTCCGGCTTTCTTGCTCTTGCCGCGCCGAGCTTTGGGGATTGCACAACCACATACACCACTCTCTAAATAACCGTCGCTCCAATTGTCGTAGAGGTAAGACGGTGGGATGTTTCATACTCAATCCCAAAGGTGCGTAGACTTGTTCTAGCGCAATTAAAATATCATCGCTTTCGGTAATGATGCGCCCATCTAATTCAATGGCAGGTAGCATTCCTGAAGGTACTTTGCGCTTGTACCAGCTTTCTTTTTCTCCGTAACAGAACATGGTTACTTTTTCTACGCGGTAAGGAATTTGTTTTTCCTCTAGCCACAGCCAGATTTTCTGGCAGTAAGGACACCAGGCGTGATTGTCTCGGTATAGCGTCACCCGTACCTCGGATTCGCTGCGCCCAAAAAGACGCAATCGAGCTTGAGCATTAGTCAAACCATTGACGTTATCAACTTCAAAGTTAGCGAGGGCTTCTAGTTCTGTCCAGCTTAGGGCGGTAGTAGTCATGGGGGCAGTTGTCCTGAATGCTCTCAAAGCTATTAGTTTATCTGGGTGCGATCGTCGTACTTATACATTGTCAATTATTCATCCCATCGATATCAACTATATATACTAATCCTGGAGCAATCGCCAACGTTAGGGAGGCGCAATGCGTTGCACCCATGCAAGGTAATATTGATAGATCGAAGGCGATCGCTATAGAAGTTGCAATTAAGGCTTTTCTAAGAGAAATTGTCCTCACCGCAAATGGTGTTCGCTATAGAAGTTAGGCTGGATTTGATCTGTACTTAATTAGCCAGACGCGATTCGTCTAGTTTTACTAATTAGTAATGATTTAATTTAATGCCCAATTTTTTCTGAAATCGCTCACTTTTTAACCATATTTAATTTATTGATTTCAGTTAAGTTTATAAATAATGTTTGATGTATTTAGCCTGCACCGGATGCCAAAGGATGGAGTTCTAGGGCGTAAAATGAGGTTTATTAATTCTAACTACTAACTTCCCCGTTCTACAAGACAGTTTTTGATATATTAGGCAAGCACTTTTAGTTATAATATCTACATTTCCTTATAAGATTTTTTAAAAAACACGATTTATATCTTTTGTCTTGTAATATCCTCTAAACCCTTAAAAAGTAGGACTTTTATATATTCCCCTTTTCAAGGCGAGAAGCTGGGTATCGCGTTCCGTTTTATTACTCTAAGCCAGGAAGGAGCTATATAACTTGCTATCGATAAAGATACTTTTCTTTTTCGTTAAAGTCCCCACGATTAATTTGATTAGAAAGCAAACTTGTATCAATAATAAAATAACAACTCTACGCGCCTTTTTACTTGACAACTTGGCTACAGTGTATCAAAAACTACAGCTTTTTGCTAGTAATAAATATTACATTTAAATTTGTCAATGAGCTATTTTTAGGTTAAGTAAATTGAAATTTAAATAAATAATATTTACCCACCACTTGCTTTGTTGAGTTTTATTTGTTACCTATTTAAATAATCCTAAGACTCAAATTTAGTGTATGTTATTATATTGGGATTAGGAATTATTCAAATATAAAATTAGTGTCCGCTCTTTATTGAAGCTTCTTCAGCTAAGTAAGCTAGATTATTTAATATTTAAGGTGGCTAAATTGGTGAATGTAAAACAACCTGATATCCCACTGTTTTATTATGGTGTTTGGTTGCAAACTAAATTGAAGTTACAAAACTATTATAAAAGGACATTAAAAAATCCAAAATGGCTATTGATGTTTATTTTGGGGCGGTTTAGAATTATTCGTTTTACGGCGGCTTATCTATCTAGACATTCAGCAATCGCTAGCTCGGAAAGTATAAATTCTATATTTGAAGATATTGACGTAGATGAAGCAGTCAAGTTTCTCAAAAAAGATGGCTGTTACGTGGGGTTGAAGTTACCTAAAAAGGTTTTACAAGAACTAATTGATTTTACTCAACAAAACTATTGCTACGGCGATGCGGAACTCAATCAGGGTTTTATATACGCTCAGAAACAAAACCTAGAAGCCAAGAACAATCAACAGTTTGTTAGAGCGGACTATTTTAATAGCAGCTTAAACTGTCCGGCAATTAAAAATATAACTAAAGACCAAAAATTATTAGAAATTGTTCGCACGTATTTTGGAGCAGAACCGATAGTATCTGGAACTCGTTTGTGGTGGCTGTTTGTTAATAAAACAAACTACGACCTAAACAAAGGAGCTTACTTTTTTCACTATGATTTAGACGATTATCAATGCTTGAAGGTATTTTTTTACATTACAGAAGTGACTTTAGCCGATGGCGCTCATGTCTACGTTCGCGGTAGCCATAAAAAGAAAAAGCTTAAGTATCTCCTATCTTTATTTAAACTCCGCCCCGATCGCGAAATAATTGAGTATTACGGCAAAGAAAACCTAGTGTATATAAGCGGGGAAGCTGGGACTGGATTTATTGAAGATGTAACTTGCTTCCACAAAGCCACACCGCCACAAAAAAGCGATCGCCTGATGTTACAAGTGCAATTTACACTCAATAATTACGGCAATACAGACGATTTTGTAGACCCTGGGTTATTAAAAAATGGGTTGGATAGTTAAAATCAAACTTTTGAACCAGATTTAGGCTGACGAGCGGCTTGGAGTTGTAACTTAGGCTGATGACGCTGCTGCCAACGACTGCGGAGCGTACCAACAACAATATACAACACTGGCACGATAAACAGGCTAAGGAAAGTCGAAACGATCATGCCACCAAACACTGCTGTCCCAAGAGAGCGGCGCGCTCCAGCCCCTGCCCCTTCAGCTATGACTAAAGGAAAAATACCAAAAATAAACGATAAAGCCGTCATCAGAATCGGGCGCAATCGCTCTTGGGAAGCTTCCAATGCTGCTTTAGTAATAGAGTAACCCTCCTCGCGCAATTGATTGGCAAATTCCACAATCAAAATTGAATTTTTACTAGCTAAACCAATCAGCATTACCAATCCAATTTGGCAGTAAATATCATTAGGCAAACCCCGGAGCAACTGTGCTAACAAAGCACCTAAAATCGCCAATGGTACGGCCATGAGAATAATTAATGGATCGAAATAGCTTTCGTACTGAGCAGCTAGAACTAAAAATACAAACACAAAACCCAAGCCAAAAATTAAAGGTGCAAGTCCTCCCGATTTTATTTCTTCTAAAGAAGAACCCGACCAACTATAATCCATTCCTGTGGGTAAGTTTTGGGCTGCTAACTGCTCCATGGTAGAAATTGCTTGACCAGAACTAGAACCCGGTGCGGGAGAGCCAGTAATTTGCGTAGAGCGAAATAAGTTGTAATGGTTGATAATTTGCGGCCCAACCGTAGGCGTAACTTTGACTAGGTTGCTTAAGGGGATCATTTGAGGATTTTCCGGATCTTCACTCCGCACGTACAGCAATTGAATATCTTGGGGTTTGGAACGAAATTGCTCGTCGGCTTGCACGTACACGCGATAAGTCCGCTCAAACAAGTTAAAGTCATTTACATAAGAAGATCCTAAAAATGTTTGCAAGGTATTAAATATATCTTCCAAAGAAACTTGCAACGCTTTGGCACGATTGCGATCTACTTCTATAAGCAACTGCGGTGCATTAATAGCAAAGTTACTATTGACGCGGGCAAGTTTATCCGTAGCATTTGCTTTGCCAACTAGCTCTTGGGTAGCTTGAGCTAGAGTTGCTAAACCTGCATTGCCGCGATCTTGCAATTGGAAGTCAAAACCGCCCAAACTGCTGCCAACTTGTACGGGTGGGGGATTAACTGGCAAAACGATCGCCCCAGGAATACTTGAAAATGGATCTGTTAGCTCGGTAATAATATCATCTACCGATCGCTCTCTTTGCGACCAAGTTTTTAGCGTAGTGAAAATTGTCCCGACGTTAGCACCACTCCCACCAAAACTAAAACTACCAACAGCAAAAGTACCTGTGACTTCTGGTACTGCCAATAATTTTTTTTCTACTTGTGCCATGATGTCGCTGGTATATTCTAGGGATACACCTTCAGGCGCTTGGATGATCGTAGCAAAAAAGCCTTGATCTTCATCGGGGACAAAGCCGCTAGGGACAATTTGGAATAAAAAGATTGTTGCTCCTAGCAAACTAACAAATGCTAGCATTACCCAACCTTTGAAGCGGTTAGTAAGCCTCAGAGAGCGCGCGTAACCCTGGCGGGTTTTGTCTAAAACCCAGTTGATACCGTTAAAGAAGCGGAAAGTTAGGGGGAGTGGTCTCCCTCCCCCAACCTTTTCAAGAGAGAAGTTATTAGGCTTTGCTGTCTGCCCTAATAAAACGGCAGCAAGGGCAGGAGTAAGAGTTAGAGCATTAAAAGTAGATAACACAATCGAAAAAGCGATCGTTAAGGCAAATTGTTGGTATAGTTTGCCCGTTACTCCAGGAAAGAAAGCGACAGGGACAAAAACCGCCATCAACACTAAAGACGTTGCAATCACAGCCCCGGTTACTTCCGCCATTGCCTCGGAAGTTGCCCGCATAGGAGTCATGCCTTTTTCTTCAATTAACCGGGTAATATTTTCAATGACAATAATCCCATCGTCAACAACTAATCCCGTCGCTAGAATTAAGCCAAACAAAGTCAAGCTGTTGATGGAAAAACCAAAAATTTTGATAAAGGCAAAAGTACCGATAAGCGAAACAGGAATAGTTACCGAAGGAATCAACGTACTGCGCCAGTCTTGCAAAAATAGATAAATTACTAAGATTACAAGGAGAATTGCGATCGCTAAGGTAATCAATACTTCTTTTACTGATTCTTCTACCGCCGCCGTAGTGTCAAAGGCAACTTGATAAGAAAGCCCTGGCGGAAAAGTCTGGGACAACCTTTGCATTTCGGTTTTGACTTCCCGCGCTACATCCAAAGCATTGCTGCCTACAAGTTGACCGATGCCTAGCCCGACTGCTTCTTGACCGCTAAAGCGTAAAAATCCGTTATAGCTTTGCGCTCCAAGTTCGGCTCTCCCCACATCTTTGAGCTTAACTAAAGTACCATCGCTACCAGTTTTAAGAACAATATCTGCAAATTGGGCGGGATCTTTTAAACGGCTAACCGCTTGCAAATTAATTTGATACTGTTGTCCTTTGGGTGCTGGTTGTTGACCAATTTGCCCTGCGCCAATCTGTAAATTTTGCTCTTCTAAAGCATCTACTACATCTTGAGCCGTCAAACTGCGACTTGCCAGCCGATTTGGGTCTAGCCATAGCCGCATGGCGTAGCGTCGTTCGCCAAAAATTTGGACGTTACCAACCCCTGGCAAGCGTTTTAGAGCATCTACTAAATACAAATCAGCATAGTTACTAATAAATAAGTTGTCATACTCTCCATCTTTAGCAAATAACCCGATCCCCAAAAGAATGTTGCCTGACTCTTTAGCAACCGTAACCCCTGTTTGATTTACCGATGCTGGTAGTTGAGGAGAGGCAATCGACACGCGGTTTTGCACGTCAACGGCGGCAATATCTTTATTTCGTCCTTGTTCAAAGGTGACGGTGACGGTACTCACACCATCGCTGGTACTGGTTGAAGTAAGATACTCCATCCCTTCAACCCCGTTAATTTGCCTTTCCAAAACTGTTGTCACCGCACTTTCTACAACTTCCGCACTTGCCCCGGTGTAGTTGGAGGTTACGGTAATTGTCGTTGGGGCTACATCTGGGTAGTTTTCTATTGGTAGCGTTACTAAACTAACTGCCCCTACCAAAATAATAATCAGAGAGCATACAGTAGCAAAAATTGGTCGCTTGATGAAGAAATCAACAAACATAAGTGAGGGAGGGGGGGAGATGGGGAGATGGGGAGATGGGGAGATGGGGAGTAAACATTAATTATTTTCTCCTTGTCTCTTTGTCCCCTTATCCCCTTTGTCTACGATTCGGGAACAATAAGCGCGCCATTAGACAACTTCTGAATGCCTGAAGTAACTATTTTTTCTCCAGCTTCCAAGCCTTCAATAACTTGGTAATTATTGCCTTGAATTTCGCCTAATTTCACTGGCTTTTGCCGCGCTACCATGGATGATTTTTCATTGGTTTCGGCTATAAATACAAAATCTTGCCCAGCTACACGCGATATTGCTGTTGTTGGCACTAATACGCCCGGTTGTCGATCCCAAATTACTCTAGCGCGGCTAAACTGATCGGCGCGCAATTGCCCGGTACTATTTTCGTACAACGATTTTACTAGGACTGATTGCGTTTCATTATTGACGCTAGGAGAAATAAACGATATTCGACTTCTACCGACAACTTCATTTTCTGCATTCAGCAATTCTACGGGCATCCCTATCTGCAAGTCTGGCGCTCTTTCGATGGGAATAGAAATATTGACTTCTAGATTTTGATTTTCTGTCAAGTTAGCGAGGTTTGTTGCAGGCGTAACTTGGTCACCTACTTTAACGGGTATATTCCCAACCGTGCCACTAAAAGGAGCGGTGATTCGATAATACTGAAGTTGGACTTGTTGCTCTTTAACGTCAGCTAAAGATTCTGCTAAGGTTTGTTGAGCTTGAGAAATCGCTGCTTGTTGGGCTTTAATGCGGGCATCAATTTGAGCTAAACTTGCCTGGGCCGCTCGCAGCCTATCGGTATTTTCGTCGAGTTGCTGCCTAGTTACGGCTCCTTGCTTGTAAAGGCTGAGGTAACGGTTGTACTGTTGTTGATTGAAGCTCAAACTAGATAAATTAGACTGTCTTTCTGCTTGTAATGATGCCAGTGTCGCCCGTTCGTTTTCAATTGCCGAGCGGTTAGAATTGGCGGCGGCGGACGAACTACTTACCGCAGCTTGTTGTTCTGCGGGATTGATTTGCACAATAGGCGTTCCTGCTCGGACAAAAGTCCCAGGCTGAACAAAAATCTGTTCTACCCTACCGTTAATTTGTGGTTGGATAGTTACGGATTTGCGCGATTGGATGCTGGCTACATAGTCGGAGCTTTGCGAAATTGTCCCCGATTCAACGATCGCTACTTTTACGGGGATACCTGGGGGTTGGGCAGCTTGTTGGGCTGATGGTTGAAACCCCCAACGCCATGCCAACAACCCTCCGCTACCGAGTAGTAAGAGCGCTGCTAAAATGCCTAACCATTTTTTTCTAGGTTTTGAGAGCGGCGTTGTTATTGGGGTTGCTATTTCTGTTTCTCGCTCGGCGATCGCTATAGATTTATGGTTTTCATCAATATTATGCTCTGGTTTGGTTTCATGTTTATGCGTGGTAAATTCTGATTCATCCATCTTTCGTTTCCTAACCAGTTGAAATTTTTACAGTTACGAAATCAAGGTGCAGAGTTGTTGATATATCATGGCAAATTTTCCGATAATTCGCATACTAACTATAAATTTACCCTAACTTCTTTCTCTATTAATAAATTTTTAATAATTAATTGTTTACTTATTTAGGTGATTGTCTAAATCTAATAAGTATGCTCCAAGTCGAAGCAGATAATTTAGCCGCAAAGCCTTTAAATTAGCTAGGCACAAAATATTTATATCTAAGCTAATGGAAACGAGTAAGAGCGTTGATTGAAACTCTTACCCGTTATTTTTATATATAGCTTCAGCTTAGTAAGCAAGAGTTTCCAAAGTTTCGCGTAAATAGCTACGTACTTGATGGTCTAAGCTCAAAGATTGGAGTTGACTGTCAAAGCTATGACGTTCTAACTGCCAGCGATGGAAACCAGAACTAGAGGCGATCGCGGATTTTAGCTGCTCCCAAATGTGGGGTTGGGCGACGGTTTGGCTGTTCGTAGGATTTAGAAAACGAGCCATATATTTTTAGTCCTCAGTTTTCATCTTTTGTGATTAATCGGAGCAAACATACGATAATTAATTACAATTATCTAATTTTTTGCCTTGACTGTCATCCCTCTAGAGGGATGACAGCAAGCAAATTTTACTTACTAGCTGCCGCCATTGTTAGCGTCCGGCGCTTAGTTACCATTTGATAGGCATCAATGATATCCCCTTCTGCCCAATCATTGAACTTATCAATGCCAATACCGCATTCATAACCAGCATTGACTTCGCGCACGTCTTCCTTCATCCGTTTGAGGGAATCTAGCCCGCCTTCAAATACAACCTTACCGCCTCTATTCACGCGCACTTTGCAGTTGCGTACCAGTTTACCTGATAACACATAACAACCAGCAACCGCGCCACGTCCAACGGTAAATACTGCCCGGACTTCTGTTTGACCGAGCGGTTCTTCCACAAGCTCCGGTTCTAGTAGACCTTCCAAAGCACCTTGGATGTCTTCTAAGAGTTTGTAGATGATATTGTATTCGCGCACATCTACACCCGCTTCATCGGCGGCTTGTCTAGCACCGCTAGCTAGAGTCGTATTAAATCCGACAATTACCGCGTTACTAGCTGCGGCTAAGTCGATATCTGTTTCGGTAATTTCTCCCGGCGCGGCTAATAATAAGCGAATTTGGACTTCATTTTGAGGCAGTTGCTTGAGGGAGCCAATAATTGCCTCTAAAGAGCCTTGGACATCGGCTTTGACAATTAAGTTTAGTTCCTTGAGTTCGCCTTCTTGCGCTTGAGCCGAAAGAGTTGTTAACGTAGCTCGTCCCTGCATTAAGCGAGATTGGCGTTGTTTGTCGGCTCTGGTTTGGGCGATCGCGCGGGCTTCTTTTTCGCTTTCAAATACGTCAAATTCATCCCCCGCCGCCGGGACTTCACTTAGTCCCAACACTTCGACTGCAAAAGAAGGACTAGCCGCATCTACTCGTCGGCCTCGGTCATCAACCATTGCTCTCACCTTCCCAAAGGCAGAACCCGCAACTAAAACATCGCCGACTTTCAACGTGCCATTTTGCACCAATAGCGTCGCTACTGAGCCTTTAGCTTTGTCTAAGTGAGCTTCAATTACCGTACCTTTTGCCAAGCGATCGGGGTTAGCAGAGAGTTCTTCTACTTCTGCCACGAGCAAGATCATTTCTAATAAAGTATCTAAATTCTCGCCCTTGATCGCGCTAACGGCAGTCATAACGGTATCGCCGCCCCATTCTTCCGGTGTCAAGTTGAACTGAGTTAATTCTTGCTTAACGCGGTCTGGTTGAGCGCCTTCTTTATCAATTTTGTTAATTGCCACAACAATTGGCACTTTCGCTGCTTGGGCGTGGCTGATTGCTTCAATAGTTTGCGGACGCACGCCATCGTCGGCAGCTACCACTAGCACGGCAATATCTGTTACCCTAGCTCCCCGCGCCCGCATCGCTGTAAAAGCTTCGTGACCGGGAGTATCTAGGAAAACAATCGGCATTTTTCTCCCATCGTGGTCTACTTCCACATGGTAAGCACCAATATGCTGGGTAATACCCCCAGCTTCGCCTTGAGCTACTTTGGTTTTGCGAATTGAGTCTAGTAAGGTAGTTTTGCCGTGGTCTACGTGTCCCATAATGGTGACGACGGGGGGACGACGCTGGAGGTGGTCTAAGTCCTCGGCTTCGACCATTTCCGTAACTTTACGGGCTTCCGCTTCCGGTGCTTGAGTTTCAACCTCTGTCCCTAGCTCGCTTGCTACCATCGTAATTGTAGGAATATCTAGGTTTTGGGTAATATTAACTGCCATACCTTTGATAAACAATATCTTGACGATATCGGTGTCGGGAACTAATAATTCTTGAGCTAGTTCCTGGACGGTTAGATTTCCCGTAACTACAATTTTTTCTGGACGTTCTTGTTTTTCTTCTACTTCGTGGCGGCGGCGATTATCGCTGCGAGACGAACTAGACTTTCTACTTCTAATCGCTGCGGCGGTAGTTGTAACTGGGCTTCCGGCGGGTGTTACCTTGGCTGATTTTTGTTTGGGAGGTCGAGCAACCGAGAGGCTGACTTGTACGGGCGCGTCTAGGTCGAGAATGTCATCTAAGTCTTCCTCATCTTCTAGATCGATGATTGGCTTGAGACGTTTGAGTTTTGTTGCAGCTTTACCGGACTTAACGGAGTCTTGCCCGTCATCGATAATTTCTTCTTCCTGCCATTTTTTCGGCCCGCCCTTGACTGGACGAGGTAGGGTAGGACGCTTTAATAGTTCTTCTGCTTCATCAAGTAGCGGAACTGTATCGATATCATCTTCCGAGCGATCAATGTCATCACCAATTACGGTCGCTTTTGGGCGCATTGGTTTGGGACTAATTGGATCGCTACCTCTAATTGGTCTAGGTCTATTTAGTTCAACCCCTGGTTGACCTTTGGGGGTCAGTTCTGTCCTTGCCCCTACGGGACTTGGGCTAGTACGTCGAGTTGGTCTTTCTGGCAGCGCACTGGTTCTTGCTGCGCCGGGAGTTGTTTCTACAGGATTTTGCTGTTGATGTTTTCTTAAAACTGGTCGCTCTGGTGCGTTTGCAGATAAGTTGCTAGGTTGAGCCTTTGCGGCTAAAGGTCTGCTGGGTGGTTCAAATTGCTTTGGTGGCCCGCCTAGACTTGGCGCTGGCGATTCAGAAATATTTTGGGTTTCTAGGGTTTCACCCTCCACATTTGACCGTGCCGATCGGGCTTGCACGGGTCTAGTAGGTGCGATGGGTGAGGTATTATTTCGGGGTGCGGTGGAGGTCTTTAGCTCTGATTCATCGGAGGAAGTAGCTTGCCGATCTGGGTTGTCGGCAGAATTAGCGCGCTCTATTTTGGGCTTGCGAATTTCCAAAATTTGTTGTTTGTTAGGAGCGGGTTTTGGTTTAGTGACGTTGGACATTTGTAAATTTGCCTTTGAGTTAGCAGTTGATTCTTTACGTTGGGGAGCTATACCTACGGTTTGTTTTATTTGCTTTTCTGCTGCTGTCCTAATACGTTCTGCTTCATCTTCCGAGATCGTGCTACTGTGACTTTTGACGCTGATATCAAGCTGTTCGCAGATAGCTAGTAGCTCTTTGTTATCCAAATTCAACTCTTTTGATAAATCGTAAATTCTGACTTTGCCGTTGTTCATCCACTCTTCCTCTTTACTTAACAGTTGCAATTGAATGGTTGTCATAGTTTTGACCTATCTCCATTCATTGAAGTCCTGGGTTATTGGTTGCGGTTCATTTTTTTGCCCGTGCCTCCAACCAAGAAAGAGAGATGTTTTCGTTGTTTGCAAGGCACGCCGTCAAGCGGGTTCTACCTCTAGGTAAGAGTATAGCTAGGCTTGAGCTTACACTTTGCAAAGGCGCTTTTCTACCTATTTTTAAGCAAGATTTCTCTTGGAGAGATCCAGATTTGCCTAATAGTGGCAGGAGTTTCCATGTTAGGGAACTTGTTATGTATGTATGGCTGTTTTTGTTTTCTTGCACTAGCCTACTAAAAAAAATTTGCGCTTCAATTTGCTTACTTAAGTTAAATTGTCTCAATACCCTATTATTTTACTATTTTGGCACTAACCTACTAGAAAAGTAATTAACATCTGTTGACAAGTAATTCAGTTGGTAGGATGCCAAAATGCTTGGTGTCATTAACAAAAAATAATAGTTGTGCTTTTGAGGACTAAGTAGGGAGAGGCGTTGTTAGAGACGCTGCCATAAGGTTTCATAAATGCCTGGTGGTATCGACGTATGAAGACTTCGCCCTAAGCGATTTTTCTTTTGCGCCGCCTGCAAACAGTCTACTTGCGGGCAAAGATAAGCCGAACGCCCCATGCCTCGATCTAATTGTAACTTCCCAGAGGGATTGACGCGGACAATTCGCCAAAATTCTTGTTTTAGTGCCACACGGCGGCAACTAATACAACGGCGATAGTTGGGTTTCATGGATAGAGCAAGGAACAAAGATAAGAAAATTGTATCAATAACAGCCAACAACAAGTAATTTACTTATCAAGCTGTAATATCTGTCGGCTCAACTTCGACAGCTTCTTCGTATTGCTCATCGTCGTCGTCGTATTCTGCTTCCTCTTGCTCGGCTTGAGCTTGGTATTGCGCGGCTAATTCGGCAAATTTAGCGTCTTCCGCTTCGCGATCGTACTTGGCGCTATCCTTGATGTCGATTTTCCAGCCAGTTAACCGTGCAGCTAGACGGACATTTTGCCCTTCTTTGCCGATCGCTAAACTGAGTTGATCTTCGGCGACTAATACATGAGTTTGGCGATTATCGGTATTCATCAGCCGCACTTCATCCACTCTTGCCGGGCTAAGAGCATTAGAAATATAGGTAGAAGGGTCGGGCGACCAGCGAATCACGTCAATTTTTTCCCCGCGTAATTCATTAACTACTACTTGAATTCGCGAACCTCTAGCACCAATACAAGCACCTACGGGGTCTACATCGCGCTCTAAAGTATCGACAGCAATTTTTGTCCGGGGTCCGACGTAACGCGAAGGTGGGTTAGCTTCTCTTGCTACCGCCACAATGCGGACAACTTCGTCTTCAATTTCGGGGACTTCGTTGTCAAACAGATATACAACCAAACCCGCATCAGCGCGAGAGACTAAGAGTTGCGGCCCTCTTTGCTGACCCGTGCTGACTTTTTTTAAGAAAACTTTAAACGTAGCATTGGCGCGATAGTTGTCATTAGGTAATTGTTCGCGTTTGGGTAATTCCGCCTCAACTTCTGGCTGACCAAAGCCGCTATTGACTGCCATAATTACCGATTGGCGCTCAAAGCGTAATACTCGTGCTTGGAGTACCGCTCCTTCAAGGTCTTGAAATTCCTCTTGGATCATTTGACGCTGGCGATCGCGCAATTTTTGAGCTAATACTTGTTTTGTTTGCATGGCTGCCATGCGCCCAAATTCCATTTTTTCTGGAGTCACATCTAGAATGACTTCGTTACCCAGTTGGGCTTCCGCTTCAAATTCCTGTACGTCGCTGAGGGCGATTTGGTGATCGGGATCGCTGACTTCTTCGGCGATGGTTTTGGTAGCCAGCACCCGGAAGCCGCCGTACTCGACATCTAGTTCTACTTCAAAATTATCAAAGTATTCTTCATCAAAAGTACGTTTGTCAAAGTTTTGAGCGCGGCGGTAGCGCTCGTAACCTTTAATTAAGGCTTCTCTTAAGGCTTCTTGGACGGAATGCTTGGGCAAATTTTGTTCGCGACTAATATTTTCAATTAAGTCTTTGAGTCCGGGAATACTAACCATTGACATAGGAAAACCTTTATAGGGGAAAAATTTTTAGTTGTTAGCGACGCTCGTTTAGTTGCACTTTGGTGGCTAAAGAACGGGGAATTGAGACTAATCGACCTTTGATATTGAGATGAATTGCACTGTCGTCGCGACTAATTAGCTGCCCTACCCACTCTTGTTGTCCTTTGTAGGGACTTGCAGCGCTGACTAGGACGAAGAAACCTTTAAATGATATAAACTCGCGATCGCTTGTTAATTCTCTAGAAATCCCAGGGCTAGATATTTCTAATACATAGGCATCGGGAATAATATTTGTTTCGTCTAAAGTTGCTTCAATCGCCCGACTCATCCGTTCGCAGTCATTTAGCCCAGTGTCTTGCTGGGGATTGCGAATGTCTATTCTTAGTACGGGCGGGTTTTGATTCGTGTGAAAAACTACTCCAACTAATTCCAGTTGCAATTGTTCTGCTACTGGTGTCGCCAATTCGATAATTTGGGGAACTAAGGGGTGAGCCATTTTAGGACACAAAAAAAGTGGGCAGATACCCACTTCCTGAAACACTATTTCTAAGAAGTTTTCACGGGCAATCAAAACTTGGCTGCCCGTAATTTGAGTTTATCGCATTGGGCGAGTATCGGTGGGTGGTTGGTTGGGGAATTAGAGGATAAGGGGGGAATTAGCAGTATTAGTAGCGAATTCGGGGATCGATGTAGGCGTTAAGAATATCAATAGCAATACTCGCCAGCACTACTATCGTGGCAAAAAATACTAATATTCCTTGTACGGTAGGGTAATCTCGTAAAGAAATTGCTTCGTAAAGTCGATTTGCCAACCCCGGCCAAGAAAAGGTGACTTCGGTTAGCACCGCTCCCCCTAATAAGGAAGCAAAGGTTAAGCCCAAAATTGTCACTACGGGAATTAGAGCATTTTTCAGGGCGTGAGCTAGTAAAATTTGCTTTTCTTTGATGCCTCTAGCACGGGCCGCTTCTACATAGTCGGCGCGGAGAGTTTGCTTGAGGTTAACGCGCACGATCCGCTCGAAAATGCCGCTTAGTAGTACGCCCAAGGTGAGGCTAGGTAAACATAGATAATACAATGCTGTAAAAAAGCTGCTTAGGTCGCCGTTGAGCAAGCTATCGAGGGTGTAAAGTCCGGTAAACCCGACCGGAGCATTAATAGAAGCGGGAAAGCGCGAACCTAATGGAAACCAACCTAGCTGTACGGAAAAAACTAATTGTACGAGCATTCCTACCCAAAATAAAGGTAGAGCGTAGGTAATAATTCCAAACAGTCGCCCGCCTACATCTAACCAGGAATTAGGACGAGAAGCGGAAATTGCGCCCACTGTAATGCCCACTAATAAAGCCGTCGCCATGCTAAAAACAGCAAGTTCTACCGTAGCCGGGAAATACTGCTTGATAGTATCCCAAACTACTTCGCCTTGGCTGGTAATAGAAGTTCCCAAGTCAAAGCGCAGCAAACTACCTAAGTAACGCACGTATTGCAGCCACAAGGGGTCTAGTAGCCCCAAGCGGAGGCGATACTCTTGTTTGACGCTTTCAGGAGCGCGGACTCCTAGCACCGCATCTACGGGATCGCCAGGGGTCGCTCTGAGCAGTAAAAATACAACGGTGGTAATTGTTAGCAACATGAGCGGTACTAACAGCAAGCGCACGAGGATGTAATATTGCAGGGATTTGGATCTTGACATTATTTCAACCTTTGCTCATTTGCCAGAGAGGGAGCTTCAAAATAGGATCTATTTGCAAGCCTTGCAGTCCTTTTTGACCAAAAGCATAGTCTTTGGTTTGCACTAAGGGAATGGCAGGTACATCGGTGGCTGCTAATTGCTGAATTTCCGCGAAGATTTTTTGCCTAGCTTGGGGATTTTGTTCTTGGCGCTGCTGGGCGATAAGTTTGTTCATGCGATCGCTATAATAAAATGATCCTTGGCTTTGACTTGCACCTTCAGTGCAACCGCCCGCCTCACTACCTTTAGCGCAACCTAAAAAGGGTTGAATGTAGTTGTCGGGATCGCCAAAATCTGGATACCAATCCAATAAAGCTATTTGATACAGTCCTTTGCCGATATTGGCGAAAAATGTAGTTGATTCTTCTGCTTGCGGTTGAATTTGAATGATTCCTTCTAGGGTTTGGCTGGCGTATTCTCTCAACGTACTAGCAATCTGTTCTCTCGTTAAAGAGTTGGCGGGATAAAACACTTCTAACTTAAGGGGATTACTAGCGGTGTATCCGGCTTTGGTCAAGAGTTCTTTAGCTTTTGCTACATCGCCGTCGCCGTATTTGGTTTGAAAGCTCGGCTCGTAGCTGTCAAAGGTATTGGGAATCATGCTGTACAGTGGTTCTGCTTGCCTTCTATACACCCGCTCGGTGATTAGCTTTCGGTTAATGGCGGCAGCTAAAGCTTGTCTGACTGCTAAATTATCTAAAGGTTTTTGGTTGACGTTTAGCATCATGTGGGTAACAACATTGCTTTTTTCTTCTAATGCTTGCCAGCCTTTTTGATTTGCTTGTTGTTTGAGACTTTCGACTTGATCGGGACTAAAGGTTTGGTAAGCAATATCTACTCCACCAGTACGAAAAGTATTGTACAAATTAGCAGAACTACTGAGAATTTGAAAGTCGATGCCTGTAGTGGGTGGCTTTGTTCCCCAATACTTCGGAAAAACGTCCATTTTAACCAATTGTGGCGTAAATTGAACTAATTTGTAAGGACCTGTACCTACAAAAGTCCCAGGTTTAAACTTGCCCGTTCCAATTTCGTAAGCTTTGGGAGAAACCGCACACATTCCTGGAAAAGCTAGTAAAGAGGGAAACGCCGC
>QQTW01001336.1_pt1 | contig 17137 bp, 15 predicted proteins | sample 1904831 | NCBI WGS metagenome assembly QQTW01 (sample SAMN09435610, study PRJNA476489) | Subsurface metagenome, whole genome shotgun sequencing project. | reverse complement strand
GCGCTGAGGGAATTTAACGTCAGCTTCGGTGATCCCGTTAGCAACCCCATTTGATACGCAGCTACCAAGGTATATGTCGTCAATATTTCGTAATTAGGAATACCATAGAACCATTGGATCTTGCCGCGCAAAAAAAGTCTGCTAAGCTATAGAGAGGCTTGAGCGAAGTCTCTCTCTTATCCTCTATTTGCACAGCCTGTTCCGTGCAAAAGAATTGCAACCTTGGCAACGATGGGGAGACTCGTGAACTGTTTGCCAAATCCTTCCAGCGCTCAAATAGCGCCAAAATTGAAGGCGAGATGGTCGGAGGAGTAAGAAGAAGGCTCGAGGATGTGTGGGTAGAGATCTTCTCAGGGGGACGCCTCTGGTGTCTCAGATCGCTGTCTTGATTCTGTTGTCATGCCACTACTCGGAAAGGTCGAGCGCTGTTGACCGGGTTCAGAAAATACTGGTCAGTCCAAGCTGCGTGTTGTGCAATCCGCGTGTAGAGTGCGGCTGCTGCAGCCACCCTCGGTCTCATGAAAGCGATGCCTCATACATCCCATGTCCATCTCATTTGTTGAATGCCCATGCCGACTGACCCCTCTAAAATGCTGTTTCGCCGATTTCTCCAATCGACCACGCCAGATATCATCACTATGCTGTGAAATTCGAACATAATGGATCGCAAATCGACTCAGGCCACGGGTATTTGTCGGGTTGAGGTGGACGAAACAAAGGAAGACGGGTATATAGCTGAATTGTTTCCACTTATTTGCAAAAGATGGAAGCCACTGCCCACAGGATTATATTATTCCACAAACCCTCGACTTGAAGAGCCCCATCTTCTAGATCCACGAGGTTATAAATCAGCGGTCCAGGTTCCGGTAAGGCATTGCCTCCGATGCCGCTCTGCTTCTAGACGTCGAGCGATCGGCTTCCGTGCTATTCATCTTCTTGTGCTTCTCACCGCCAAGTCCATTCGGACGCGTGTCTTTCTTGCCAAGATCATCGAAGCTGAGCCCACGGATATTGAGCCCAGTCTCGTCGCTCTTGGGGCCTATTGGAACTTTCTCAGCCGCTTCCTCTCCCCTAAGAGCCGGCGGTCGTTCTCTCCTTGCACGTGCTTTTGCCAAGCTGATGGTTGTTTGTTTGTTGGTGGTCTCCAAGCCCAAAGAGGGATCGTACTCAATGGTCGCCTTCATCAATGCTGCCATCCATTTTCGACCGTCGTGCACGCTGTCGACCTGAAAATAGTGGATTGTTGGTTTGGTGAATTGAACAGCACGTGACAGGCCAGCCTTAGGAGGGATGAGTTTGAAGATGAAAGGTGGTCCAGCTGAGGCCGTCCTGCCCCGAGCATTAGAAGACCCCGTATCACTTGAACTTGCAGGTGGTGATTGGACAGCGGCTGATGACGCCGAGCCGGTGATGGTAGCGTGGAGATTCGTGATGGGGTCTTGGTCAGCTCGGAGCACTTTGTGGCTGGAGATGTCAATCACTCCACGCTCTTGAGTGTCATCTTCCGAATAATAGTATGACAAGCGACGACCACGGAGAAAGAATAATCTTGGCTTCCAAGTCGTCATGAGACTTGAGGACTTCTTCTTCATCCACCCGGAATAATCACAACTAACGCGCTGCTCGGCAGGAGACTTGCTTTCCAATCCTTTGGTGTACGCGCTTGTGTCCTTCTTGGTCTTTGTCTTGCCTGACACGGGTGTTCTTGACGAGCTAGCAGCCCTTGGCGCATCCGTGCCTCTTGAAGAACCGTCTACATTTTCTATGTCGAGGCTTCTTGAGGTCGCGGAAGGCGTAGTGGACCCTGTGCGTGAAGGGGTATGGAGAGGACTATCTTTGAAGGAAGACGGAATTGATGTTGGCGAAGACACCAGTGCCCTTTCATTACCAGTGACGGCATCTGAGATAGCGCGTAGGCCAAAGCGTTTCTGCTTGCCGCTTGGTTCACCGGACGTCGCGGGAAGCGGCGAGGACGTGCCGCTCGCGTCACTCTCTGCCCTTGGTGATGGAATCGGCAATGCTGGACTTTGACTTCCCTCCAAGTTCGTCACAGTTGGAGACAGTATGTTGGCCGAAGATGCTCCAGTCACCGTTCGAGCACTTGCTGATCGAAATCGGTTCTTGAAACCTTTACTGTGATAAGCTTGGGCAGCGCGAGAAGTCACAGCGGGAACAAAGTCTCTTATCGAATCCGCACTCCCGATTCTGGAATGCCTGTTTTTAGTGGCAACGTCACGCTTTTGTTGGTCAGCGTAACTCGACTGCCGAGAGTGACTGGCACTACCAGTACCATCTCGCTTTCTCAGGAACTTCCGACCCTTGTAAGGTTCAGTTTCAGGTCCTGAAAAGTAACCACGATCGAGATCAGCTGAAGGTTGCTGCTTGGGTATGTACAAACCCGACTTGTCAACGGTGCTCTTTTGGAGGTCCGGGTTTGATCGGCTTATCAATTCGGGATGGCCATGGGATGTTGGCGCAGTGCTAGTCATCGACCAGTTGCGGTCAAAAGAAGGTTGTTTCTTGTGCGATGAGAACTTGCTGGAGATGCTTCCTGTTTTGCCTCTAGCTTCCAAGGTGGGAGAAGAGCTGATATCCATTGATGAGTGCCGGCGTCTGTGGCTCATGTCCCTTATAGATGCGGCCGAGGGGCGGGAGGGGCTTTCCTGGGTAGAAGCACGCCAGGGCGAACCAGAGCCTGTGGGAATATTTGTCCGGCTCTCTGAGACCGAATGTAACTGAGTTTGCAAAGGGGCCGGTATATGTTCTTTGTAAGCATCTCTGTAAAGTATGGAGTGCTGGGTTTGCCGAGAGCCCGGCTCTGACTTCTCCATCAAACTCGGAATTCGTGGAAGTGTGGTCCCTGACGAGCCAATGCGGCTCTCCAGATCGTCAGCAGTCTCAGATGCAGCTGAAGTGTTGGAAGCTGATTGCCCTCCCCTTCCTTTCTTGCCCTTGACCTCTTCCTGGAATTGTCGGATTCTGTGCCATGTTTTCAACCTCCTGCCCATTACCCCGAAATTATATTCCTTCATGTGTATGAACTCTTGATCCATCTCGAGAAGCACATCACCAGATATTTCTTGCTCTTCGAAAATGTCGCAATGCTTCGAGTCAATCCCTATTTGACGGAGGTAATCGGCTGTATCTTGAGGGCTCCATTTTCTTACTGTTGCCGAATTAAGAATCCCTTCTTCTTCTTCATCAGTTTCAGGACCTGCAACATACGACACAGGTTTGTCGAAATTGCTGCTGTATTCACTCGCAGAGTCGTTGGCGAGCCTTGGGTCGTTGGCGACAACACTGTGTCGTGGAGTGCTCAAATCAGTAATGTGCTCATTGATAACGCTCAGTGTTTCGTTCATGACAGGGCTGTCCTGCCCGCTCTTCGACTGACCAATTGCTTGAGATATGCTTCGCGGAATACTAGGGATGCCGGCTGAAGGTACCCCGCTGGGTGAAGACGGGAGCTTTGTTTCCGGTGATAACGGTGCAGCTTGATTGGGGATGTGGACGACCTTTGCTGATACCTCTGAAGAGCTGGTGTTCTTCGGCGGCTCAGAAACTGCTTTCAATTTGGCAGATGGATCCGAGCCCGAGCTGCCTAGTTGCGGGCTGATGGTTTTTGACCGGAAGACTTCAGGCTCCGCAGGCAAGGATGCACGAACAGATGGGCCAGTAATGCGCACAGCGGACGACCATGCCGACATTTTCTGGGTATATACTGATGAGTAAGAGGTCAGCACCCTACTCGCTCTCTGAACATCAAGGCTTCTTCCCTACCTCCTGGAAATAAGCCTGTGTGACCACGAGTCAGATGTTTCCCAAGATACCAGCCGTCCCCAAAGCCATCATCCAGCTCAGTCAGCGAGATTCTATCTCCTCTTCGTAATGTCAACTCGTCTGCACTCCTGGCATCAAAATCATCTGCTCAAAGTCAATGCGACTTCTTCCTGCTAAGCATGCTGCAGTTGGGACTGCCATTGAGCACATACGGACAACTATCAGAACATCGCCCGGCTGACCTCCTCCTACTACTCCACCTCCTCCCCCACCTTGGCCATTATACTGATGTTGGTATGCCATATGTGGAGCTGTAGAATTCCTCGTCCGGTCCGTCAAATAGACGACATCGTAGATGGTATCAAAGTTGGAAACAGGGTGGGGACTTGTTGTTTATTGGACAACCCGCTATGACCAAACTCAAAAATCCAAGATATATGCCTTGATCTCAGAGAAAAGGCGCTCTTGTGACATCGGATTTGCGGTAGGACAAGTTCTCGTACACGCATTCGAAGCTTCAGGTCGGCTTTTAGGTTGCCATTCCAGGTGCGGAGATCAGTGCTATCCTCTAAGTTGAGACAGGACTAGAGAGAAGAGAGGTTGATGGAAACGAGGCTAGCGACGCAGATATTGAGTATTTGTATGAGACGACAGATGCGAGCGAAAATGATATTTGTAACAAGACAAGACGGATGCATGCAGATGTTGGCATTCTGGACGGAAGCAAGACAGGTGGCCAAGTAAATAGGTATGGTACAGAGTACAGTAGTAGTTATAGGTGAAGCACGGGCGTTCTCTTTTTAGGCTTGGCCACCTCCGAAGCGTCTGTAAGTACCAGCGTGCGAGAACCCATCTCCCACCTTACTCGCCATGGATCTCCCAATATTAGATCTGGGGGCCAACCTGACACCGAGCCTGTGCAAAAGGAGACGGCCTTAGGAAACACCTCAGGAAGTATTCTAGGCAGCGTCTTGACGTATTGCTGGAGAGCATACTTAGCAATCAGGCTACCACAAGCATAGGGAACATTTTCCGCCTTCCAGTATGACCATGAAGACATTGAATGCACACAAGCATCTCCATTGCGCGTTCAGCCATTACCCACTGACTGCACCAACTCGACAACATCTTCATTTCTCATTAGTACATCACCCGCCGGTGCCAATTTGTCCTTGCTTGCCGTCCGATTTTATGGAATTGGACACTCAAAAATGCAGCAGCCCTCTATCAATCGTCAAGACCTACTAGCTGCGAAGAGACTTGCCGAGTCAAATGCTACCACCAACTACTTCCTTGGTGCGACTCGACGGCCTTGGATGACAGATGCTGTTGCCACACCGTGCCTACCGGCTGAGAGAGGGTTACTTCGATCACCACCAGGGACAGGCAGAGGCACAGGCAGAGGCACAGGCAGAGGAAGAGGTACTGCGGCTACGGATGCGGTATCGCGACCTGCAGTATTCGAAAATGTACAAGACGACCGTCAGGCTCGATCTACAGCAGCATCACAATCTACGGCGAGTAAGACCACTTCATCTCCTGCTGAAGCCATGAATGCGAACCGTAGAATACATGAGACCACGAGGAAAAGATCATTAAATGTGGCTGCATTGGCTCCCAACACGCGACGACATTCCGGACCTCACCAAGGAGGGCAAGCGAGCACGGCTTCACTGGTGCCATCAGAAGAAGCTGCTCGAACATCCGATTCTCTCCCAAACAGTCCGGTCTTAGCCAAGAATGAATCACATTTGATAGTCAACTCTGCACTTTACAGCCTGAATAATTTTCAGAGAGATACTGTGAGGTCGGGCATGATTGAGACTCAAAGATTCTCGCTATTGAAGGAAGCCTGCGTCCAGAATGATCTGTTCTATCTTTGCATGCACCAGGTGTTTTGTATTGTCTCTCTAAATCCGCGATGGTCTTCAATGAATGGACTCAACCAGCATCACTCTGCTGGCCTTAGTCTTCTGTCCTTGATTTTGTTACCCAATGAAGATATGCCTGCCGAAGTCCTGTGTTTCTTCGCTGACCTTCCAGCTCCCATTGGAATGCTCATCAAGGCGCAAGTCGCTTACAGAGATACCATGAAGGGGGTAGCGGCCTTTCTGCATCGTTTTGCAACCGGTTGGGACATGCTCCGAGAAAAGTGCTTCAAGAGAAAGTTCCCACCTTTTGTGGAAGAGCTCATTCATATGTTCCAAGTGCATTCCCCTGTCCTTCAGAGAGTTCTCTTCAACTCAATTCACCGACAACTTGGCGGCGCGGATAATGCAGAATTGTTTCGGCAAGGTCTGATCTTGTTTGACGCAAATCAAAGTCAGTATCAAGCTCGAAGGACGAAGGACACAAGCACGGATCCTAGAGTTCAGACGGTAAGTCTAGATGAACTTAGACTGCTTGGGGGGCGTTACAAGGAGATTTGGAAAGAAGCCTATGAATCGCCCGGTCAAGACCCTCCAGGCGAACACATCATGACTTCTGTACGGTCAAGACCTCCGCCGCTTTACACTGCCTGGAATGAAGATGCTTCTGGTACATTGCCTACACGGCATCCGTTGGTATCTCTACCTCGGACTCCTACTCCACAGCAGCAGCCAGATCTGCAGTGGGCCTCGGTCCCGAATCACTTAAGTCGGGCACATTCTACAAATGACCTAAGAGGCAACAGTGCGTTTGCCAATGGACCAAGTTCAACCACTAGAGTACAACAATCGATCAACCCGATGAATCCACCCAATTTGGTGCTACAGTCATCACCTAGCGGTGCTGATAACTTCTCAACCCACATTGCAGGCCCTGCAGGGCAAGGCCTGGTACCTCAACCTAGACGAGCCCGGCCACCTTTGTCGAACAGAGCTACAATCCCTCATATATCTACACCCTTAGCTCAGCAGAGCTATGTCGGCCGAGGTGGCCATCTTAACTTTCGTTCTCGAGCAGACCACCTGTCTACCCGTCATCTCTCATTTATTCCTGCTGCCGGATACGAGCCCATTCAGACATCAAACCCAGATCCGAACCACCTCGCTCTTCATCAAGCATATCTAAAAAGTCCTGTTGCCGAAAAATTCAACGCGGTTGGCCAGATCAGCCCAGACGTTAGGCTATATCAATACCTGGAATCATTTGCCATCCCACCGAAGGCCATAGATCCGGAGACCTCTCTACTCTATTGGGACTTTTGCACCAGCGTATCTGACATGTCAAAAAAAGCGGTAGACAAGACTGCATCGGATGGACAGGTAAAGCGGCATGTATCTGATGGGTCCATCTTGTATCGCCTTCGGTCTGTTGAGGTTGCTCAATCTCTTCATGCCATTGAAGCGAGCGAATGGAGCGTCAGGGACACGAGCTGGCCATCAGCCTGTTTTGTGACTATCAACGATATCGAGATCGAGCTTAGAAGGAAGATCCATCATGGAAAGGACCTTCCTATAGATCTAACACCACATGTTCGTGAGGGCGAGAATAATATCATAATCGGCCTTCTACGCAGCCAACAGGCGAGCAAAGCCAAGCGCTACGTGATGGCCGTGGAAATTGTGGAAGTGGGCGACGAAACTCGAGTCAATGCTGCACCAACCATGCTAGGTGCCGATGATTCGCTCCGGTCAATTACCCAAGCATTGACGGCAACCTGTGGCGTGACTGCCATTGATGATGACGAAGTCCAAGTGGTGGACTCTCATCTCAGCATAGATCTGAGTGACCCCTTCAAATCTACCATTTTCGATCTTCCTGCCCGTGGCATTGCTTGCACCCACAGAGAATGCTTTGACCTTCAGACGTTCTTCCAGACGCGCAAGTCTCGAGTGAAGGATGGGCCTACAAGCCCTGATGAGTGGAAATGTCCTATCTGCAAGCAAGATGCCAGGCCACAGAGCCTGATTGTGGACTGTTTCTTGAAGACCATCAGAGATTCTCTGGTGGCCTCAGGCTCTGCTGCAAATGCGAGAGCAATCCTGATCGGCAGTGATGGGAGTTGGAGTATAAAAAGGGATGTTGACGATACAGTGGGGCCGAGAGAGGACGCGAATGCAGCTGTGGCGGACTCTGCAGCCACGAGCAAAGATACAGCAGCTGTCAGATTCCAAAGGACCGGGAGTGTGGTAATTGCGATTGACGACGATTAATGAAGTTTATGTCGTTTGCATCGAAGCAGTGCTGTGGTACTCTGTCCCCTCACTTCTCTATGTGAGGAAGTGGTTGCTTTGATAAGTGCTTGTTTTTGCTTTCCAACCTGTACACGAAGATACCCGTTTGCTTGTGACCTTTAGCGAAGGTGCTAGGGCGTGCGGTATTTCCCTGTCGCATTTCTACAATCAGACTCTCGGGGCGCTATGCCAGGATACCTATGCTTACTTGCTCTGATAATGCTCTGCTCTCTCAATACGCTGTAGCAAAGATCGAGACTAATAAGGGCTTATCACAGCCTTCAAAAATGCTTCGCCGTTCAATTTGCATATATGGCCAGAGACACCAGCAGAATCAGGGAGTACTTGTGACTGCAGACAACCCTATATCGACAGCATACAACAACATTCTCACCATCACCCTTCCTTGTCTCGCTCAGCATGCATTATTCGCTCTTTGGCCAACAATGCCATTGTTCTTTTGACAACGCTCGTTCTTTGCTCAAGCGTGTCCTGTATCTCCATTGTTCGACCAAAGATTTATAAACTGGATTCATATTTCCACTGCGTACCTCTCTTCCCCCAACTCTCTCCTACAAGCAAACTACTACCCATCTTAACCTCCGACAGGAATCTCAGCCCAACATCATGTGCAACTTCACCAACTACCTCTACGCCTGCCACCACCCGTGCAACAAGCACCCCATCTGCACCAAGCCCTGTCCCAAGTCCAAAGACTTCTCCGGCCCGCGCCACGAGAACAAGCATCCCACAAGCAACAGCAGCCGGAAATGTCCAGACAAATGCACGACGGAGGTCGTCTCCCGCTTCACCTGCCGCGCATGCGACCACAAACACTCCAAAGATCCAGACTCGGCCCTCATCTTCATCGACGACCAACCCTTCCGTCTCTCCGAGGTCGAGCCACGTGGCACGCGCCCGCTCACCATGGATCCCTGGGCACAGTCCAGCGGCCGCCGCCACGGCGAGTCCGCGGGCGAAGGCAGTGCTGGTGCGAGTCCGCATGGTGGATCTGGCGGTGCAGCTCGCAAGCCGAAGAACGTCGTCGTACGGAACGTGCTGAGTCGGGTCAAGAAGACTCTGAAGCGGGATCGTGGGTCTGATGACGACGGGGCGCTGGCGGAGAAGGAGAAGGGGATTGAGGAGCTACGGAAGGGTTCGTGCAATCTGGGTACGAAAGTGATCAAGCGAGATGGATAGGAGAGGACAGTCAGGGTTGGAGCGAGGTTTGAGAGTCTGCTGAAGGGGAGGGAGGTCCTTCAGCAGCCAGCTATCTCTTTTTGTCTCCTCTGAGCACCACTAGTGATTGCTACTACATAAGTTCTCAGGTATGCGTCGGGTGTAAATGAACGTAGATATTTGAGTCGTTTTCCTTTATAGGTAACTTTCACTCGTACATACACGAGTAGTACTATAGTAGTACGACTATACACAGTCCTTGGCATATATATTGACATCTTCACATGGCTTGGCTTTGGCAGCTACTAAGTAACCGATGCAAGCGTAGCTCCTCCTCCTCCTACTATCTACTACTTCGTACACTTGAAATCCCCGTTGTGAACTTATGTCGTTTGAAGCTTGGGTGCAGATCACTCACTACTACCACATAGAGCCTGCGACATAACAGCGAAAACCATAAGAAGTCATCAGACTTTGAAACTAAAGATTACACGACACCGTATCGTATGGGACAGATACCGGCCCCGGCTTTTATTCACCATGAAACTCACGCCATCGCTCTACTACTGATCCCCAGATCTGCACACAGCAGAGTACACCTAGCTGCAAAGCTGGATCCGTGACGGGAACGCTGCGTAGTTGTGCTTTCTTCTGCCTTTTTCATGTGACTCTATTTCTACACACTGTGTGTTGTCATATCCATGCGTTCTTTCTTTCCGAAGAGCCCTGACTGACTGACGCCTGTGTATCCCCAAAAAAAAACCCCATTACCGAACACCACCTGGCGTCGAGGAGGCCCCGCGGATTATAAGTGGGTGGGGAAGATTATTAGCTGTTGCGATTGGGAAATGGATGGTCTAAGTTCTCTGTGGCCTGCAGTGTTTAGGAAGTCGTTGTCGTTGATATGTCTTTGTTCTATTGAATTTCGCCGTGCTTGATTGAATGTGTCGTAGCTCGCTGTGTGCAAACGCGAGCGATGATGGAGCTGTTTGCCGTCACCTTTCACTACTATGGCGTCGCACTTTTCCTATCCTATATCTCTTTTAGCTGTTCCACTTGACCCTTTCGTTGAGGTCTGCTGCCATCCGAATTGCGACGATGTGACTACCGCCTCAACGGGTCGAACGTCATCGTCATCGGTGGATACTACCAACTCGCTGTCTGAGTGCGCCAGTGGCCTGCCCTCTCTCCACCTGGCCATTCTGGACATTGTGGCCATGAATTTCCAGCTCCGGCATGTGCGGCTTCCCTCCCAAGCTCGCAAGCACAACCTCATTATCCGCAGTCAATGCATCCAGCACGCCCAACTCCTCCACGCTGAACATCCTGGGCAAGATCTTCCACCGTAAGGGTATCAAGGCGATGATGAGGATTGGAAAGCCAATCGCCGCAATTGTCTGCGAGATGGCGACGCTGGAGAGGACTCCCAAGGCCTGCCAGAAGAGGTAGAGTCCGATCTTGGAGCGGCGAAGAGCAAGCAGCGGGTGGTTGGGCTGGATGAAACGCGGTTCGCGAACCAGCCAGACCAGCCGTTGCAGTATGTCGTTGCCTTCGACGGATCCCCAGCCAACCACGAAGAAGACGCCGGCGAAGATGGATCGGGGCATGAGCTGTAGGACTACAAGGAGAGGTCCGGTCATGGTACCGATGATAGCGAGACCCATGACGAAGTGAGAGACGCGTTGCTCGACCACGGATTCGGCGATCACTTCCGGTTCGACGTGATCTCCTTCGCTGGTCGAGATGCATTTGAGATTGGTCTTGTAAACGGTGAGAGAGTCGGTATGGACGGGCGCTTGCGGGACGAGGCCGTTGGGGAAAGGGATGAAGAGGATGCTGCTGATGAAGGTGGTGATACCCAGCAGAAAGAAGTCCCAGTGGAAACCGCCGGGCTTTTTCAACGGATACTGCTTGGCCTGCGCAGTAATGCTGCTCACATTCTGTTATTGGCATCAGCATTATAGCATCAGACGGTCAAGGGGGCTCTAACATGATCGTAATAAAAGAGCAGCATCACAAGGAAGCCAATTGGGAGCGCCACGAAAACCCATTTTACTGGGAGAGTCCAGAACGTGACCACCCAACTCCGGGCTACCGTGGGGCAGAAAGCACGGGTGGTGGGTAGGAAGCTGACGTTGGCGCGGCGTAAGGGTCCTGGGATGTGAGCAAAGCCGACCCAGAAAATAGTCCCAATCTAATCACGTCAGCAAGCTGTGGGACGGCAAACCATGGGCGGTAGTCCAACCGGATAAGCAAAATCTGCAAGGAGGCCTCGAAACCAAGGTCTAAAAAGAGTGCTCCTCCCGATTGCTTCTAGCGAATAGATGGTCCCAAAGTACAGAATCGCGATGACACAGCTAAGGTAACCTTGCGTTGCGTTGAACGTGGTGAACTCGGCGACCAGCTCCTCCACCCCCTTGACTAGAAATTAGGGTCAGTCGGAGACGTAGACTCCTGCACGTCGCCTTGGCCTTCAAGGGTTGACTCACTAAGATAGATGATGCCAACATACATGCCGAAGCTCTGACTCGAGAAATCCGTCACGTAGCGCATATAATCACTTGTGTTGCAGATTGCAAAGATCCAGTGGAAGATGGCGGCCCAGATCCCCACCCAGACCATGAAGGGTTGGTACAGGGCAACATCGTAGATCTTGATGATGTTGTAAATGGTGTAGTTGAAGAGCGAGATCAGACCCGTGATGCCCACGATGGTCAGCGGCTGCGCTCCAAAGATGCTGAATATCATGGCAGCCAGCGCAGAGGCAAACAGGCCCTCGTTGATGCCGAACTGTCCATCCGTACGGCGGTACATGTCCAGTGTGAACGCGAGAGCGGGCAATAAGCTGCGAGCTCATCAGTCTCGCCGGCAGTTTACAAATGTTCAGAGTTTGAGACGAACTTGACAAAATACATCCGAATCACACTTGCGGCAGTACGGTATGTAAGGGCATCTGTGATATCACTGCGGTAGTATGGCAGACGGCGTTTGATATCGTGGTAGATGCCTTGGCCAGGTCGCAGGACTCGATACGATTTCCAGCTGCTAGGACCGTCATATCCATATCGGTCGGCGTCCTCGAATTTAGCCATGGTGAAGGTCTCTTGAGAAGCCACTGGATATCACCTAGTGGCCTCGTGCAGTATGACGGACCATTAGGGGGTATATAAACGAAAGCATTGGGACCGCCAAGGTACTAGATACCCCTGCACTATCGGTCTTGTCGATCATACTTCGATTGTGTATAAATTTCTGCCCGGGCAGAATCTTGGCAGAGGCGGACAAGGGTTAGCCACAGCCAGAAAGTTAGTAAACTCGCATGATTGCAATAAGAAGTAGACCTACTACCAATTAGCAGAGAATGTGTCTTCTGCGGGATCTTTTCCTCGTTGATGTCTCACCTTGCGGCAGAAGTGATGAAGCATCGAGGATACTTGGCCAACCAGGATTCTCTCTCTTCATATCTTGGCGCTTTCCACAAATGGCAATCGACTAATCAGTAGTACTTGCAGATCAATACCCATCGACATCGAGCCAGTCATGACGCATTGTTGGTCTTCTGGGTCTAGGCATGACATTAAACGTCACTCATCGAGCACATCTCCTATCAGTCGAAAGAATGTTGTCCTTGTACGAAATCACCGGACTCTGATACCGCCATGATGCATTGGACTGCTAATGGCATGAGAGGAGGACTGTCCGTGGGCCATCTCGCAGATGTCATCTGCAAGACACTCTCCCAACGCTTAGCCACTGAACTGTGTGCCGTCCAGGACTGTGGAGCCCTGCAGAAGGACACGCAGATAGTAATACAGGGTCTTCTTTACCGGGCTGGATCACCTGACCACTATCAGACCATCGATCTGGTGAGTGCATCTTGTCCATGGCCCTTTGTTATTTCTTATATCTCTTAGGGTTCCATTGATGTCAGTAATTTGACCGGTTTGATCGACGTCGACCAGCACAATGGCACACGAGTCACCACGGACCAGCAACGGACGTCTCTCTCCCAGGCCACCATCGAACTGGGACCCGCTCTTAACAATCCTAAGCCTCTAACGATTCCGCGGGCGTCTTGCAAGGATGACGACGTAGAGGTTGCTGGTCGATTACCAGTCAAGCGGCGCAAGGTCGTCGGTGGACTCAGACCCATGCATTCTTCTTCTGGGCGTGCGGCTGCTCTCGTCGGTCCCATAACACAACCTGAAGATAACCGGGTCCTGTCGTCCATCAGCAACACTCCACGGCGGTTGCAAAGCGATCTTCGTAAGTTCCCGAAACGTAAAATTGCGTTGGCGCAACGGACGTCGAATACACCACGATCGGCGACAACTCTAATAGCAAGCATTTGGAAAAGCCTGTATGGGCCTCTTCGTGTGGAGCCTCCTGCTACACCTGGAGGGTACGGAGCCAGACGGCTTTCAATTCACGAATCTAACCACATGACTTACGAAACATTTTCGCGTATAAATGCAGTTTGCCTGAAACTTACAACGCTCGGAAAATCCGCAAGAGCTCTAGAGGTTGTAGTACAGGCCCATTGGATGGATTGCTACAACGCCCGGGTCAAGGTCATCGCCGAAGAAAATCCTCAAATGTCCCCCACAGAAGCGAGGATGGCAGGTCTGGGCGAAGCATGCAGTGCGCTTGAATGGACACAAAAAGAACTCCGTAATCGGATGTCTGTATGGCGTGGCTACAAAGATATCAAGGATGCTGGCGGGTGGGTTGCACTTGTGTTCTCCGGGGCGGGCATATACGATGTCTGCAAGTACCGTATTGGTTTCGAGGATGGCCTCATGCAGCGTTTATCAAAGCTCCAAACGTCATTCGAGGTCGCTGCGGACACCTTGCATCCTGCCTGGAGGCAATTGCTTGCAGCTGTTGGCTTGAATATGGATCGGAGATATACTGGGCATCCTCACGATTGGGTCATTAGTGCTGACAAGGTGGCAATGCCTCTGGCCTTGACGTATCAACAGTGGGATCCGGACTTCTCCTTTGAACATCTGGAGGAGTGCGTCATCGACGGCTGCTGGCATGGCCGAGATCCACGACGAACGTACACGGGAGACATCCATACATGCTCTGAATGCGGAGGACAACAGTCGGAAGACCTCCAAACGAACAGGTGTTTCTGCTTTCCATCTCTGTTCGTGGCGCCTAGGCACGCACCGATACCGGTGCAAGTAGGGAGATGTCCTCGAGGCAAGAACAACGGACTTTTCGCTCGTTGTGGTTTTGAGAGAGGTGCAGCAGTTGGAGAATTCATTGGACTCGTCACCAAGGGCATCGAAGGCATGGATGTTATGATGGGTGGGCGCGGCGATGACCATTATCAGATCTTTCAGAAGCGGGTGGGTAACTATACGAGGTTCATCAATCATTCTTGCGCTCCCAATGCGCAATTCACAAAGTTCATCTGGCGCGGCATCGAGAGGATTCTTGTCGTTTCCAAGGGGATAGAGCCCGGGATGGAGGTCACCGTGGACTACTCGCCGAGCTACTGGGATAATCTTGAAAAGGTCTGTCTTTGCGGTGAGGCTTGTTGTCGGTACAGTGGAGCAGATAGACATGATTGATGAAAGAAAGGAGTGGCAATAACACTTGTCGACGCTCTCACTCTATGGATACCAAGCCATGTTGGCACCTCTGCAACTTGAAGTCCGATTGCGCCTAGAGGTTGATGGATCAGCTTGCCTCGTAGCTTAGATTGGATCACCAAATGAAGGTGAGGATCGCTACTAATTTGCGACAAGTACGTGTGCTGCTAGAGCCAAATACATCGTTGTGGTTCCATCCGATGATCCAAATAACAGAACCGTGATCTGCCGTTTCTAGTTTGAATCAGACCGTTGACGACAGAGATGGAATGGAACGAGCGGTTGTTCAGGCATTTCAAGACCGGTTAGATGCTCGATACCTGGAGACCTGCACCCCGTAATCTGCATGCCTTGATGTTTGCCCTCCACGCCGCGCTTTCCCGGGCAGCTCACTAGAGGATGATTGGAAGCATATTCAATGGCATTGACATAACGGCAACTGTCCACTACTCCTCTTGTACGAAGCCTTTATCATTCATCAGGGCTTCGAAAGGTTTGTTGTTTTTGGGGAGCTGTAGAAGATCTCTGTGGTGCCTCTTTCCTTTTAGTATTCCATACTTAGCTAATCTAACGTCCGCCCAGACTCAAAATCCACCACCGATTTATACCAAATGAGTCCCAGGTCTTGATCCTGTCAGAAACCGAAAAGTCCATCGATTTACAGTTCGTGAACGAAACCCAACCTCCATCCCTGCCCTCACAGAGCTTTAATATCACTCAACTCTGAGCAGGCAGAGAAAATTAGAAACACCGCTGCTCGAACAACGGTTCAACCATAACCCTGCTTATACTTCTTCACTCGGCCAAGTCTGCCCAGGAGCAGTGGGATTTGTTGACATCTTTTATGCCATCAAGATCCTTGAACTTCAAGTTTGACACGGTTTCTCTCCTCTAAGAAACGCCCAGAAATCCTTCTTCATTCATACATGTCCAACCAAAGGAAAATAACCCAGCAGTCAAGGGTTCCGGGGCTCTCGGGCCCATTAGCCCACTTGTTGCATAGGCCTTCCGGGCCTGCACTACTATTCCCTCGGCACCCGCCTCAACCAGCGTAGGTAGCTTGTTCGGAATATCTACAGCCTAACACATCTTATAAAATCACCCAATTCGCACAAAGACACGTCAATGGCTGGTAGACAAGGCCTAGTAGAGAGAACCTTAAAGTATAATTCTTTTAGACCGCGCCAATCGAGACATCGAGTGGGGTACTGATAGTCCAATGAAGCCCACCATGCTGACATGATCACAGATAGATCCCGCCTTGCTCAATCGCCCTCACAAGGCCAATAGCGGCCCCAGCAGCCGCAGCACCAACAAGAAGCATCTGAAGACCTCCCTTCGTACCGGCCAGGATGTTCTTCCATCCGCTCCAACCAACTACTATGCAGGTCTTGCTATATCCGAACACCAGCAATGTGATCCCCATGACACCGATACTCCACCAAAGCGCTGTCAAGACCTCGGTTCTCGCCACAATAAAATATGGGATGAGAGGAATGAGTCCGCCAAAGAAATAAGAAATTGCAAGGGTCGCCGCAGTCTTATAGGCACGGCTCAAGGTTGGAAAAGACTCCTTGTGATGAAAATCCATCAGAAAGGCCAGAAGCTGATCTGGGGAGGATTGAAGCTTCTTCTCCATCGAGGTGATAGTGGATGGGGAAAGGTCATAAGCATGGAAGATGTCGTAAACCAGTGCTGATGTTTGTGCGGGGTACCTCTCGATTTGAAGTTTTGTGTTTCGGAGGGTGACATTATATGACTCACTGTGTCAAAGAGTCAGTACAAAAGGGTAGAAACCCGGAGATGTGCAGAGCAAGCATTGCATACAGCTCGCTCCTGGCGCCAAGGAAACCGCCAAGGCCCATGGATATTCCTCCCGCAACGAGCTCTGCCAGGCCTCCTAAGATGACGATTCTGGTTGTTCCCAAGCCCGAGAGACCAGCACTGAGGGCAAAAGGAACAGTGAGGCCGTCTGAAAGCCCTAATATAGCGTCGGATATGGTTCGACGATTGATCTTGAACGGAGTTTTTTTGTCATCTTCCGGGATTTCTGACGGCAGCCCTTGCCTCGAAAATCGTTGTGATGTCCGCTGGTCTTCGAGATCGACTTGCGGTATATGAGGATGGCCTGCATCGGAAATAGAGTCTGCGTTGTCAGCCAAAGACAGAACATGAGGCTTGGGAGTTAGGAGGAGAAAGAAGATACCATTGCTGATCCCCCCAAAAGCGGCCATCGTAATATTGGAGTCCATCTGCTTCGATCCACGATTGCTCTCCATCAATAGAAAAGTTTGACGGACCGAGAGAGGAGACATGCTGCGGTGCTTGTTGGTTTGCATTAGAGACCAGCCCAAGACGTTGGCAAAGATGATGGCGTGAACGAAGCAGATGGTCTGCAAACAACAAACCACGGGC
>QQTW01001335.1_pt1 | contig 17143 bp, 10 predicted proteins | sample 1904831 | NCBI WGS metagenome assembly QQTW01 (sample SAMN09435610, study PRJNA476489) | Subsurface metagenome, whole genome shotgun sequencing project. | reverse complement strand
GATACGGCGAATCCTGCCTACGATGCAATTCCGCTCCATGTAAAGCAGGACTACTCGATGCAGCTAATGCTACTTGAACAGCAGAACAAAAAACGTCTGCTCATAGCTCGTCAAGAAGAGGCCTGCAGTGCGGCGATGAGAACAGTACCTGAAGTTCATGGAACGGAAGCTCCTGTGCCACGCAGCTTCATTGCCCGTGACGATCTGATCCCTGAGCTTGCAAGTTTGTCCATGAACGACTCCAAGAAGTCGGCCTCAGAGACGAAGTCTTCGACTCCAGGAGGCTCCTATTCTGTATGTTGCAACCAGTGTCATGCCACCATCAGTGATGCTTTCTGGCATTGCGGCTTATGCAATGGCGATGATTATGACCTTTGTCAAGCCTGCGTCAAGAAAGGTTGTCTTTGCGAAGGTGAAGATCATTGGTTGATCAAGAGGAACATTAAGAACGGTGAGATAATCAACAGCACAACCGAAACCATTGCACCAAAGAAGACTACGACGGCCGTGTCGGTCCAGCCATTGCCTAAAGCATGCACCCTATCCGATGAGGAAAAGAAAGGTGAGGAAAAGAAAGACATATACCAGCCTCAAGATCTGAGCATGTATCGGACTTGCAACTCGTGCGTTGAGGGTAAGTTAAAAGTCCCATGTGTGATTGGAACCATATGCTGACTGATGAAGTGTACGATGACTCCAAATTTGTCACCTGCAAGACTTGTGAAGATTTCGACCTCTGTATCCCCTGTTTTGTAGGCTTGAAGCATGGCCACCATCCAAGCCATCCCTTTGCTCCCGCTCATCCTTCAACCAAGCTGGACAATACGGCTACCTTACTTTGCGCTCCTGGGCGCAACTTGCGGCACCACGCCGTCTGCGATGGGTGCGACAAGGTATGTTGCTGCCGCCAAAGCCTCATGACAAGCGCTAAGTATTCGCAGAACATCCACGGTACCCGTCACAAGTGCCTGAATTGCCCGGACTGGGACTTTTGCTCTACATGTATGAAAGATGCCCGCATTAGCCATCCAGGTCATCGATTCGTACCGCTCAACGAGCCGATCCCAGTCACTCGCCAACGCTCTCCTGTTCACTATGATATCAAGTGTGACGGTCCGTTGTGCAAGGATTACAACAACTTCATCGTTGGCGACCGATACAAGTGTGCAGTCTGCCATGATACTGACTTCTGCGCCAAATGCGAGGCCTTACCAACCAATCGCCACAACCGTACCCATCCGTTGATCAAATTCAAGTCACCTATCCGCCACGTTTCAGTGACGACTCTTGGGGAAAAGGAGAACGGCGAACACATGTGCACCATGGGTGATCAGCTCCCTCCTCAGTTTACCTCAAAGGCTACGGAGACTGTCCCGGTGGGGCCATCGGCCAATGCTGCTACTCAGGTGCACACTGTTGCTGAGGTCAAGCCTACCGAAGCACTCAAGGAGAAGCCCAAGCAAGGAGTGGCCTCAAAGTCTACTTTGTCGCAAGCGCTTCAGGCTCATTTCATCCGTGACGCCGTAGCTGACGGGACCGTTCTACCCCCAAGCGCTCAGTTTGGGCAGGTTTGGACTCTTCGGAACCCTGGTCCTCATGCCTGGCCAGCTGGCTGCGCCGTCCACTTTGTCGGCGGCGACTCCATGTTCAACGTGGATCCCAACCATCCATCGAGCGTGAACGACATTAAGAAGGCTACTGCGAGCAATGTCATTGATAGCATGGTCGATGTCGGCCAAGAAGTCGAGTTCTACGTTACTATGAGAGCTCCGGAGCGCGAAGGCAAGGCTATCTCCTACTGGCGCCTCAAGGATGTCGAAGGTGTGCCTTTCGGGCACAAGCTCTGGTGCGACATCGTTGTGGCTCGTCCTGAGGTTGAAAAAACCGTCAACAATGAAGCCGGTACCGAGAGCCAGATGATCTTCCCCAAACTTGACAAGGAATCGCCTGTCTCTAGCACCCACGTCTTGGAGACTCATGAAGCTGCTGCGGGTGCGCCTGCCGTTCCCTCTGCCGCTGCTAGCATGACTTCCGCGGCCCCTACCAATGGAGAAAAGGGACTGGCTGACGAGGTTGAGAACTTGAGCCTCGAGGACGACGTGTCGACTGAAGACGGTTTCTTGACCGACGAGGAATTCGAACTCCTGGACGCAAGCGAGGATGACTTTGCTGAGGCCGCGAATGGCAAGCAGAAGAAGTAGGGCCCGCATAAGATCCCAAGAGTAGGGTCATGAGTTGACTTGGGTGGACGATTGGGGTGTCATCAAGGAGGAATATCTGGACGGGGCTAAATTGACAAATCTGTTGGAACCGGGATCTCTTGTTTTCTTTTCCCTTTCCCACTCCCATTTCCCCTTTTTCTTTGCAGTACGGGTGAAGGAGCTGGATGATGCGAGGGATCCTGTCAGTTCTTGCTTACCCAGATCATGGAGTCTAGTATCCTCAGGCAGATCAGATATCTCATGATTATGCAGTGTGTAAAATCTCCCCTACCATTCCGTGTCTCCAGGTAGATTCTCAAGTCGATCCGGAGTTCTGACAACTTCATCTCTAAGCTGGCTTGTGTAAGCGTGCTCCCCATTCTTTCGTTTTCACATGTGGGAGACACATCATTGAAACTTGTTGTTGTGTCGGCATTTCGGATTGACCTTACAGATGTGGTTTCAAGAGCTCGACGATGACCGAACATTATATTAGTTTGCTAAGCCTTGAGTGTTGAAGCGGCATATTGATGCTGGGCCACCGGACCCTTGTAAGAACGAATCATACGCAGCTGCGCGCCAGCGATGCTCATTTCCATGCCGGTGTAACGGAACGTCTTCAGGATAAGTCAAAAGACTGGAAGATTTTCGATCGTGCTTCGATCTCCTAAACGAACACTCAAACCATGGCCCACCAATTCGACCATTTAGGGTATCTAACGTCTGTGTCTACGCCCGCACCTGGTCCTGTATCTGATGCTTCGCCAGTAACGCTAAAGCCAACTTCGTAGGTGTAGTCGACCTTTTATGGAGACTCCTGTTCCATCCCTTGTTTCGGTGTATCCTCCCCAGGACTCCGTCCAAGTATCTCTGCTAAAACCCACCTGAATCCACACCAAGGCAATGCACCCCTACTGGCCCTTAAGCACCGAAGGATCCTGAGTGAGATCATGGCGGACGACCGCGCCGAAGCGTTTGTTGCCTTGGTCGAAGATATAGTACAAGTATGTTTAGCAAATCCGGACCCCGCGGTAGACCACAACACTAACAGCGTAAATTGCCTTGAGCCAAGTATCACCAAGGATATCAAACGGCAGGTCACCACGAGACTGAATGCCACCGTACGTCATATTTCCACCAGCATCTGCAAAGGCAAGATCCTCCTTTTGGACGGCAAACTCTTTACCCCCGACATCGAAGCTCACAATGGGAAGATTTTCAACAGGGGTATCGAAAGGGAACAGATAGCCCTGTTGGGTCTCGTCGTACTTGGCGCCTGGGATGGCGTCGTAGATGGCCTGGCAAAGGTCGTCGTCCACGAGGGCAAGTGTAGTACCTGTGTCGGCGATCGCGGTATTACCACCGCGGGTGATCTTCTTGTCACCCACGGATGCAGTGGTGCTCTTGAACTGCCAGAAACCCTTCGAATTGTCGATCGGGGCGTAATAGATTTCCTGGCCAGCTCTGGCGGTCTCGTCGATGTATCCGAACGTGTAGAATGAGCTGCCGTGGTCTGGGTCGTTCTTGTCCTTGTAGGAACCGAGGTAGGCGGTGAAAAGCTCGGCCGTCTTCGGAATGTCGGCTTGCTTGATCATATTCTCCACAGGTGTGGCTACTGGTTTGGGAGACACGGTGTTGATGGAACCGAACGCTAGGCCTAGAAGACCATCACCCTCACTAGACACGAATTGAGCGGACAGTTGCTTGGCCAATTCGATGGACTGGTTTTCGATGACCAGATTGCCGATGTTGACTTTGTCCACACCCACGTCGCCGGATGCATTGGAGCCGTCCCCGTAAGATATCTTCCACACTGCGCCCACTGTCTTCTTGAAGGTGCTGGACTTCTTTGGGTCGAAGACGTTATGACCAGCAGTATTGGTCGATTTGGGCAACTCAGTAGACCAGAGCTAGCCGTTTGTTAGCCGGACGATCATATCGAGGTCACTTCGAATGCTGAGCGACTAACCCACAGGTCGGCGGAGCCAGTATCGAAGTCGAGGTTGAAGGTCTGCCCTGGAGTTCCAATGGTCACAGGGCAAAGGTACATGGAATCATTCTGCTGGTCATCGGCCGGAACATCACCAGGCTGGGCATCTTTGGTGGATTTCTTCTGGAGGATTCGCTGGACATGGGCCTTCCCACCAACGGGGTTCTTGATGCCGTACTTACCTTTCTGCTGGACTTTGCCACGAAGGAGGTATGGGCCAGGCTTGGTGGGGGAGAACTTATATTTATTGAGCAAGTAGACGTAGGACTTGGGGCCTGACCGCTCGTAATTGGGATTTGGTAAACGGTTGATGCGAGTGAGATTGGACGCCATGGCTGTCATCATGTGTGATTATGCTGTGGGCGTGAATTCCCGATGGACTGCGCTTGATAATGTTTTCTAGGAGAAGGAGAAAGCCTGTTCGCTGGACAGGATGACGAAGGTGGAATGAGAGCGAGCAACAAAGGGGCAAAGAGACAAGACGAGCGCTCTTTGGAAGCGAGAACTTTCGATGCACATGATCCTCGCGTGATTACTGTGCGACGCTCCTGCCCTCCCAAGACCTACGATGCAACCGCTCAGATGCTCCGTTCAGCTTGAAGCAAACAAAGGTGTTCCTTCCACCTGACGTTCCCCAAGCCACATGATGCCCACAAGCAGCCAGCCAGCCCGTATTACTATCTCGGCCTCGTCGATCATCATCGACCTACAATTGACGGCTCATCAAAGGGTCCAGGTCGCTGATGATGGCAATCACCTGCCAAAGGCATTTCGGGACTCAGGGAAACATTTCATTGGTCGGTAAGAACCCGCGAGGATGGTTTGATAACAAGCTTTGGCGGCTGATCGATGTTGATGTAGGGGTAGTGGCCATAGATGTCTTCCAACAGTCACTGAGCTTCTTAGAGATTGTAGAAGAATTGCTGCCTCCGTCGTGGTAGCGACTACAAAGCACGCTGCTGCACTATGACGTAGCTTGGTTCAATCTACACGTACACAAGCGTGCATAATGAGTTATGCACGCTCATTATGCTCCCTGATCGTGTTTCCACGACCTACCTTATTTGCATTAGACTCGGTATTACGACGGGGCGGTTTATAAAAACTATATTCGCCTGTTCTACTCTCCACGCTGCACAAAGATTCCCGAGCCTCGCCTCGTAGCTGGCTGTTGTTGCGAAAGTGTCAATCACAGACAGCCATGTACAGCAGCAGCAAGTCAAGCGTTATTCGACAGTCCAGCAGCAGATTGCTTGATTTGGGGTGTCTCCAACGCAATCACAAGCGAGACACTCCATAGCGTCAATGGACCATGATAGTGTCCTATTCCGTTTGCTTACGTCATTGAAGGATCTGATCATCGCACATAGCGATGTGCATGAAGTTGTAATTTTGAGCGTATGGTTACAGGGCGGACGAATGTTGGGGCAGCATTGATGCAACTTCATCATGTCGTCCATTGTTCGGTGCTATCCACCAGTACGCTGTACTTCGCCATGTAAAATGATTTCAGCTGCAGAGCCGCTCAGGGTGACATATTGCAGCAGGGGGAATCTCAGCATTAAGCCCGACGGAAAACGAGAAATCGAGATCAACTAGTAGATCTTGCACACCCGCTTCCTATAACCTTCCATTTCATGCTATCCCGCGACGTACCTTTTCCGAGCCTGAATCGTCTAAGGGCCGTCAATGTGACCCACTGGGTGGTTTTCCTTCCCAGTTCCATTTACCTGGTAAGGACTCGAATAATTTCCGTTCATGTGATAGGGGGCCGTATACCCGTATCCTGGAGGATTAGGCTGCCGTTGCTGTTGCTGTTGTTGTTGTTGTTGTTGTTGGAGAGCGTCCCGCTTCTTCTCCTCGGCAATCTTTTTGTCGTGCCTCAAGTTGCCAATGATGCCAACCAGATACCGCTTCACCTGATCCTTGACTTCTTGCGTATCAGGACTCGCTTTGAGTGCCTCCAGCATCAACTGGCACTGCTCGATCGATCGGAGGTGGCTGCACGCCTTTCGAAAGCCGGATCCATAATGGGCCTGGCTGCAGAGACCGCAATACTCCGGACCCGCTATTTTGAGCGGACATGAGCCCTGAACGTGTACCGTGTTGCATGCGATGCATTGATGCACTCTAACCTGCCGCTCATGCTCGCTCGCCGAACCATTTAACGCCGCCGGAGTAGCTGGGGGTTGTCTGGGCGGTGCAACCTGTGCTCTCCTGAAAACTGGATCCGCGAGCTTTTGCCGTGACCGGCGTTCTTCGCGTGCGTCCGCAAGCTCTTGTGTGAGGTCCTGGCCATCTTCGGCGTCCTCGGCCGACTCTTCGTCTTCTTCTTCGCTTTCAGGGACAATATGCGCTTCAAAGTCGGAATCGTACCCCTCCGCGTTCGGGCTTCTCGCTTTTTTCGGAGTCGGCTCGAGGGTTTGTTCGCCCTGATTGGCATAATCGACGGTCTAGATGCATGTTAGCGGGAACGGTGGATCATGAGTCTCGCGTGGAAACTTCTTACCTGCCGCTGGCGTTTTCCACGGCCAAGCGCTTCGGCCCTCTCGGCAGCCTCTCTTGCTACCTCTGCCTCGCGCTCTTTGAGAATCTTGTCCCACAGGCCGGTGTCGCGCACGTGTTCCGAATCCGAGTCTTCTTCAAGCCCATCCTCTAGCAGACCTCGGTCGTTAGCCCAGACGCGAGCAAAGCTGAACTGGGACTCGGCCGATTGGTCCTTAGCGATGTCCGTCTTCTCGATCTGACTCCGATCGAGTAACTTGTCCACGGAAGCCGAGTCATACTTGATGTCGTTCGTGTCGTCGTCTTGGAACAGAGCCTCGGTCCCAAAGCGCAAGATAGACTCTACATCGACGGTTACATCTTCATCTGCATCCATATGCTCGATGAGCGCGTGATCCAGAGCCATCTTCTTTTTGCCAATCTGCATGATCTTTTCTTCCGCGGTCAATCGAGTAGTCAACTGGAAAACCAGGACCTTCTTCTTTTGTCCAATCCGATGAGCGCGGGAGAGAGCTTGGATGTCCTGATGGGGGTTGAAGTCCGGGTCAAGAATGATAACAGTGTCGGCTGTTGCGAGGTTGATTCCTACACCGCCAGCTCGGGTCGAGAGTAGGAATGCGAAGAGACGGGAGTCTGGGGCATTGAACTGGTCGATCCGCTTCTGTTTTTCTAAAGAGCCCATGCTCCCGTCAAGCCGTTGATGAAACAGACCAAGGCCATCGAGAAAATCCTCGATGATGTCGAGCATATTGAGGAATTGGCTGAAGATCAGGACACGGTGCCCTCTTTCCTGAAGCTTCGGTAACATTATCTCCAGCAATTGTAGCTTTGAAGACGCCTCTACAAGATTCCGGTGCGATACCGTCAGATTCGAGGAACGCTCTTCGATCTCCTGGTTATAGACGAAAGGGTGGCAGAGACATTTCCGTAGCTGCATCAGGATATTATTAAGACTTGCTCTTTCAGTTTTGGCTAACGCTCGGCTGGTGCCTCCAAAGATTGCTTTAAGCAGGTCCGGATTCCGAGCCAGTATGGATTTGTACAGTTTCTTCTGGAGGACTGTCAACGTCACCGGAACAATGATCTGAGCCATTGCAGGCAGAAAAGTGAGAACTTGTGCCTTCGTCCGCCGAAGGAAGAAAGGTCGAAGCATCTCATGAAGGCGCGGTACGTTCTCTTTGGTCAGCTCTGTGTACTCCTGTTCCAGCTCTGCTGCGTTCACAGAGGCGTCGAGAAACTGCAGAAGATTGAACAACTCCCTCGCATTGTTCTGGAGTGGTGTTCCCGTTAGCAGAACTTTGAATGGTGCGTTTAGGTTGCTGAGCGCGTTGTAAAGGATGTTTTTGTCGTTCTTCAAACGCTGACCTTCATCCACAACAAGCGCTTGCCAGTGAATGCCACGAAACACTTTCCGGAACTCGTCGTCTTGGGCGGCGTCGTATGATGTCACCACTACGTGGCATTTGAGATCCTTCCCCTTCTCCGGGAAGAGCTCGTATTTTTGAGACAGCTTGCGAGCGTCACTAGAGCCGAAGTACGTCACAACGCGAAGAGCTGGAGCCCAATGTTTGATTTCACGCCGCCAATTGGCACAAGTCGAGTTTGGAACGACGACCAGGAAAGGCCAACACCCGTGGTTTTCCATCAGGGTCAGGAGAAAGCCAATCACCTGTATCGTCTTTCCGAGTCCCATTTCGTCGGCCAGGATCGCGTTTTGTTGGCGATGCCACTGATAGTATAGCCAGTTCAGACCTTCCAGCTGATATGCCATCAGAGTTCCGCCTACTAAGGATTTCGGTTGTTCTTTGAGTAAAGCCTTCTCCTGGAAATCGCGTGCCCTCTCCTTGGCGAGGCGGTTGTTCAAAGCCGTGAGGTTCGGTAAGTGGACGTATCGGCCGCGAACCCAGTCATCGTATGCCAGTTTGAAATCTGCCCAGCGCTCGGTATCCTGTGGATCTGGTGGCTCGTCCCACACGACGTCTTCGTACCCAAGGCCTTTGAATTTGACCAGGGCTCTTTTGACCTCTTTGATTCGCTTCAGGTCCACCTTCTCCAACTGCATCTTCACTACGTTCGTGTATTCGACGTCGAGGACGATGTCGACCCGGAGCCATTCCTCGGGCACCGCATCTTCGAACTTCATCTTCGGTAGATTCTTTCCGTTCTCTCGGTTCGCGAATGCAGAACGCATGTGGTGCTTGGTGATACCCCAAACCCAAGCACCGGGCATCCACGTGCTCTTCGAATACGAACGCTTCTCCCAGTGAACAAGATACTCTTTGTCATCTTCCTTGACTAAGTCCGTTGTTGCGCCGGGCACGTACTTCTCTAAATCTACCGGCCGCCATGCAACAAGTGCGTTAACCTTTGCAGGTGCTGTAGAACATGTCTGGCACGTCCAATCGCCATACTGACAGTAATCGACAAACCGTCGTGCCGCAAGTTCCTTGTCCTCAAGATCCTCCATCATTGCATCCGGTTCCTTCGTTGGCAGATGATGAAAATGGAATCCCCTAAAACAGCTAGTGCATCGGAACAGAACGTTGTCGGCGTTGTTGATAAGATGTTGAGGAACCAGCGTAATGGGGTCTTCGCCTTCATTTTCCTCGCGGTCTTTCTGCTCTTGTCGGGTCGATTTTCGGTCTCTGAATGGTTCCGAGGTTGCTACCGTTGCATGACAGGCCGAACACATCCCTTGATCAGGCGCGGAAGGCTCTTTCTGTCGGACCATTCCGACGCACCGACGGCACTGGAGGACGAAATTCTGATGGCTAATCTTTGTGACCAGGTGTTCGCGACTGTTACGTGGCCCTAGACATCTCTGGTGGTACGACATGCTGCATCCTTGACAAAATACCAGGATACCTTTCTCGTCATGATCGCCAGAGTTGTAGCAGGTATCGCATTCTGCCTGGTGCCGACTTCTGAATGGATCACTGGAGGGAATCGGCTGGAAGCTTTCCTTCGCACCAACTGCTTTGGCCGGACCCTGGGCGGTTAGAACCTCAGGGATATCATCCTCGCCAAGTTCGTGCATTGACCTTAAGTCCCTGCCACTTCGGTCTGACCTACGAGCAGCAGGTCCTCGTAAAGTCAGTCTCGTGGGCGGACCGCGCTTCCGCTTACCCCTTGGGCTTCCATCCTCACTGTCAGAATCACCTTCGGTTTCTTCCAGGCCTATGTTGTCATTATAGTTGAGCCGTTTGCTAGTCCTTCGTGAGGCCTGTCGGCGGCGCGGCTGCTGATCTGAACCGGTTTCGGAGCGATTTGCAGAGAGCTTGCCCTTGGGTCTTCCTGCGCTCCGCCGATGTTTGGTTGTTTTGGGTCTTCTTGAATTTCTTCCAGTAATAAGCTCATCTTCAGAGGAGAGGTCGACATTATTAAAATCAGTGAAACCAGGAGCTTTTGCTCGGGTCACGCGTGTGGGCCGAAGAGATACCATGTCGCTTGATGAGCCAGTGCTAGATGAGGAGTCACTCCGCGCATCCGATATCGTAGTATTGAAGGCGTCAAGGGCTACCCTGCCCCTCGGTAAATCCAGGGTCTGAGCGAATGATGCCTGTGACAAGGTGTCCCTTAGTTTCGAAGCAGAAGACTAGGCGAACGAGCCGCTGTTGACAAGGGATGTGCAAGAACAGCGTGAGCGTCAACTCACTTCCAATTCGCGGCCGCTCTGCAACCTTACCAGGTAATGCAGCTCGCCTAGATCCTCGTATTCCTCCAAGATGGCTTCTACTTCATTGTCGTCTTTATAGACCTGATACTCCCACCGCCGTTCGACTGGTGGTACGAAGACTGAAAAGCTGCTGGCCTTTGGTGCAAGAGGGTGTGATGATTCTGAGTGGGTTAGAACGGATCCTGGCAGACTCTCAGTGTGAGTCAACACTTATTGGGTAAGAGATCTCACATACCCGATGTTCCGGAACCATCGTCTTGGGTTCCGTTTGAGATGACCAGCACTTCGCTGGTATCACTAGGGCTGATCTCGCTAGCAGCCATGTTCGCTTTCAGCAGGAGAAAAGACTCGGCAGGTCAAAGTAAGTTCGTAGTGCCTTGTTGGCAAGCTGGAGTGTTGTGGAATGGTCCCTGGGACTAGCAGCAGGGTGGCTTCTCTGCAGTATCAAGTCAGGTGTTTTGGCAAATGGTGGGAATTCAGTTTTCAAGCACTGTCCGATGTGCTGATTCCTATATCTCTTGTGTCCCGTATTACGAGACCATTCTTGAAGTCGGCGGCGATTAAAAACTCCCCAAACCAGACCTAGAATATGGAAGTTCATCAATGGACCTCTAGAGGCGGAATCTGGAGCGCCGCGAGAGTAACGCGACAATTAGCGCGAAGGGAAACGTGCGCGGCAAAACGATGTTAGTTAGAAGTACAGCATTGCACCAATCAGATAGTTAGGAAACGCGGAAGTTCTGTACCCGGGGCTAAAAGCGGGAAGCCCCTTGGTATTCCATGAGGTACCAAAACTTCATGGATCAATCTCTGAGCTGTGACAACACGTCTTAATACCAAGTAAGTTATCCGGGAGAGCACTCAATGTACGTATAACCACATCCAAATTAACTACGCAAAATGGCTTCAATCTTCTGTTTTTCCGTCTTAGGTGTCATTGTCTGGTTTGGGTATATCCTTTCTAACGATTTTTTCCGAAACAACAGAAATAAGACTTCCATGTAATGCTCAAGAATGCTCTGTACACCGTGAACCCTCCACGTGTCTCAACAGGACTAGCTTTCTGTGGATATCTCCCGGCACGAGATTTTCACCGGTATCTGTCAACTAATTCGGCAATCAACAAAGGCTTGCGAAAGTCAAAGAACGGTAGATCTAGGCTTGATCCTCCCGCACGGCTCGGTGGTGTCACTCGAAGGACTGAGCCTAGCAGACGTTTCGATGACTCTAGGTATGGAAGAACAGGCTTCAATCCAAGAGACGCAAGGACCAGCGAGTATGGCAAAGGGAGCGACGATTTGAGGCACTCAAGACCACCACGGTCGCGGCCCAGTGATGACAGAGAACCCTCGGTGACGACCAGAAAAAGAAGCCTGACTCTAAATGAACGTCAAACATTCAAAGCCATCGATGGCAACTATGCCTCGCAAAGCCGACGTGGACCGGCTGGCGATAACCCAGGCCGTTTCCATAAAAGCAACCCAAAATTCTCATTCCCCCTACGGCGACAACATCAAATCAAACAACAAGGCGGAAAGGCTATGGCGGAAGGTACCTCGCTGAACCGAGCAGAACGTCGCGCAGTCGCTTTCGGCCATAAAAAGAAGCCACCAGAAGGCTACAAGGCGCTACCAATTGTGTCCGAAGAGCAAGGAAATCAACCCCCCCAAGAGTTTGATAACAGGCGAGCGGGGAAGCGTCAACGTTTGAGCAGTGGCTGGCAAGCGAAATACGACAGTGGGTTCAATACGACGGACTACCGGGATGAAAAGCGTTGGGCTGATAGACCTGCTCGGAGGGGGGACGGTCTGGATGGCTCAGGAGGCAGAGGCACGGAAGCCATTGACGAACGGCCTCCAAGGAAATCTAATGCCCCTCTTGCCATCCCTTACACCACTCCTGCATCAGAATTCTTATACGGACATTCCGTCGTCTCGGCCGCGTTGAAGTTCTCTCGCAGAAAGTTTTACAAGCTCTATCTATACAATGGTGCTAGCGCTGAAGTCCGTGGGCAAGATCGGGAAGTCCGCAAATTAGCTTTGGCCGCGAACATGGAGGTAACTCGTGTGGGGAACGACTGGCTGAAACTGATGGACAAAATGAGTGGAGGCAGACCGCATAATGTAAGAAGGTATCTAGCACAACCGAACACAGAACAAGCTGATGGGTTGAGCTTGGCAGGGTTATATTCTCGAAGCCTCGCCTTTGCCGAAATTACCAGTGACGAGTCTGCAACCGGTTCCGGCTCCACAATCAGCCTTCGGAGTCGCCCTGAACCATCAATCTCGAGAAGAAGAAGCGGTGAATGGCACTGGTCGGACAATCAAGTACGGAACAGGCTATCGCCGCTACCCATTCCTCATGCTTCTCGACGGTATTGTAAGTTGACTGAGCAGGACATGGGCTGTGTTCCTTGAGTATTGCGCATCAGCATCTGACTTTGTTGTAGCAGGACACGGGCAATATGGGGGCCATCTTTCGCTCGGCACACTTCCTCGGCGCAGACGGCATTATCCTCTGTACTCGCAACTCGGCGCCGCTTTCGCCTGTCACTCTCAAGGCCGCTGCTGGCGCCGCGGAGTCGCTTCCTATCCTTTCGGTGGATCAACCCGGTAGCTTCATTGAGCAGTGTCAGGACAACGGATGGAAATTTTATGCTGCCGTATCGCCAAGCTCGTCAGATTCAGAGACGGCGACCGGACGGCCATTCTACTCCCTGTCTAGCATGGGCAATCCCACGCAGGAGCACCCTTGCATCCTGATTCTCGGAAGTGAAGGAGAGGGTTTGCGATGGAATATCCAGAAAAAGGCCGACTGTTTACTTGGCATCGAACCGCAGAGAGCTGGGTATGGGGAGCTAGACTCGTTGAATGTCAGTGTAGCAGCAGCGCTCCTATGCCATGCGTTCTTGAAGAAGCCGGAAACGACTGGCAAGGTTACGCGTGCACTTCAGGGGACGCTGGTGAATATGCCCAGTGGCAGTCGAGGAAGGGACGAGGTTGCTTTGAACTCCACCGAAACCAAGGCCGATGGGTCTGTCGCAGCAGTAGATGCTCATCGCCTTTTCTAAGACGCTTTCAGACTGAGGTCAAGCACGAGGACGACTTTACCCTACTCTGCATAGTACATATTCATAATTCAATCCATTTTGTACCGCCTTCATTTGTCTTAGCCGACCGGTGCCAAGACAAGTGTTAGAGGCTCGGACTACTCAGTAGAGGTAACTTACAATCTCCGACTTCACTTGCACATGCTCTACACTGCACTTTATAAGAGCGCTGACGACAGCTGAGTACCGATAGTTAGTAGTCGAGTAAGACTCTGATTTTGGCCCTCCTATCAGGCTTCCACACAAGAGACGACCGCGAAGGCGACATCCATCTTGCGCAACATGGCTCGACTTGAGGCATCGATGCTACTAGGCAAACGGCTTGTATATCTCTTTACCCTCTGCGATACTACACCGTTCAGCAGTGTCCCCTTATAGATCTGATTCAGGCTGCTGTGCTGAGGTAAAATACTTCCTGTCTGTAAGGGCGCAAAAGGTTGTAACAATGGGGACTTCAAGATCAATCCACTCGGCATTGAACTGTATCAGAGTCGCCATCATGTGGGGAGGTGGGAAGTCAAGCCTGGTGGGAGAGTGCGCATGCCTCCGCGTCCAAGATCAGAATCTTGAGGGGTACGATCATGGTCATTCTAGGCCTTGCATGTTGTTGCGTGCCTGGATCATCAGATCCAATCAGATCCAATCACAATTCATACATACGGTCGCTGGCAGATCCCGGAATATCGCATTCAACAGCCTGCGTGCTATCCGTTCGCCTACATTGATTGGTGTTTCAATCGACTGTAACGCACCTGGTCAACATTGTTGTTGACGTCGTCCAGACCGGAGGAGGACGATGAATTCAATATATAGAGTATGTCGACGCTGTTCACCTCGGACAAAAGTCAATTGACCTTGGCAATCCAGAAAGATGTGAAGAAGGTCAACTATAACTAGGTGGTGGGAAACTCATCACTAAACAAACATTGCTTGCTATTGCAGCAATCTGTTTTCTACACTTCTTTCGCACTGCTCATAAAGGGATCTTGTCTGCCTTCTCCTCATTAGATTTGCAAAGCAACTTTCCGCGCCAGATTTCACACCAAAGTCTGATTTGGAATACCTCGCGCAATCCTATATCCAGCTACAGTTTGACAACCGACCAGAGTAAGTCCAACCCCGTCCTCTTTGACATGGCTGAGTAGTCAGCCTTGCCTCACACCGTCCATCATACCAGCTTCTTGAAGTGAAGTAGAGTAACGCTGACTTTCTTCGTAGGCTTGAGCTAGCCATACGCATCTACCACCCTTCCGTTCTCCCAACTGTCCCGTCACCTAGCTCGTTACCATCTCCGTCAAGCTGTTGACTTGCTCTCATCGATCATGGGGAGCCATCCCAGACCCCAGTACTTCATTTCTCGCCCTGACCACACCATCACCCCACTTATCGCGGTCGACGAGTTACCGGACTACATACGCATCGATGGCGTGTCACCTGTCATGTCCCAAGCTGACACTCACGCCATGACGAGCATGGGCGTCAAGGAACGCAGCCTAGGCCGCTACGACGTTCATCTGGTCAAGACTTCCGGTAGCAGCAGCAGCAGCAGCAGCTCGGAAGAGCCTGCCAAACAGGCTAGCTGGTCGGGTATCGACGCTTCTTCGACTGCATCTGGCAGTGATGCGAAAGCACCAGTCGCTGGCAAGCAGGCGGAGCACATCGATGAGGCTGCTGCTGACTCCGGTTCCGTCGAGGTCATCCAGCGTCCGGATTTGACCAACGTAGAAGAGAAGACGGCAGTTGTCACGAAAGAAGCCAATGAAGAAGTGGAGGCCCCTAAGTCCTCACACGTGGAAGAGTGGCGCCAGAAGATCGACGTCGACGAGACCCAGGTATGTTTGATGTTGCAGCGCTGACTGACTCGTGGCGTCTGACGTGGACAGGCCAAGATCGACGCCCTGCTTGCTGCTAGTGCGCAGAGCAACGACCAGGCCAAAGAAGAAGTGGGCGACGAGGACCCTCGTGCTGCGCGGCAGAAACTTGGGCTTACTCCTGGGAAAAAGGTGTATTGCTCGCATTGGATCCGCACTGGTGAATGCGACTTCATTCAGCAAGGATGCATTTACAAGCACGAGATGCCTGATGACGACAGCCTCCACGCTATTGGTATTCGAGCCGTACCCGCTTGGTATATTGCTGCGCATCCGGAGAAAGCGCGAGAGCGAGGGATTGGGAGGGGCGTGGCTTCTGGGAGCCGGTCATGGGGAGCCCGAGGAGGCCACTTTCCCGCCGCATCCTTTACACCATCTCGGGGCCCTTTGAGGTCTCAACCTCCCGCGTTTCATCCGCAGTCGACTTATGGCTTCCATGGCAAGCCAGATGCGACTTTTTTCGGCCCACCAGCTGCCTTCTCTTCCAACTTCGCACGTCACTCATTTGCCTCGCACACCGACCAGTACCCAGTTTACGGCCATGGCCGTATCCAAGAGCTTCCGGACCAAGCACCTCAGCAGTATCAACACAGCCCACGAAGCCATAGTACAGAGCTGCAGATCATGCGGAAGCCACCCAAGCCCAAGACTCCGGGTTTCAATACTTTTCCTTTTCAGCTCCCGCCTCCAATTGCTACGGCCTCTTCAGCTCCAGAGAAGCATCAGACAAAGCCTACGCCGGTGTGGGAGCCACGTCCTTCTAAGCTTGCCCATAGACTGGCATATCGCACAGACAATGTTCCTACAACGATGCCGGCCGAGAAGGTAGTCGCAGCTCCCCAAACAGAACACGCTGCCCAGCAATCCAATCATGACCAGGCAAATCTTCTTGGCCCCAACTCTGCTGGCCGTGAGCCACAATTAAGCAATGATCTCAAGGTATCCCGCGATTCCTCCTTACCGAATACCATTCTCCACAATATGGCCTCGGCGGCCCCCTCAACTTCTCGATCACTTGCGATCAACTCTGCATATCCTTCTCTTCAACCCATTGCACACCCGCAATCTACTCCTGCAGCGCCACCAGCACGCGATCGCAAGGAGAGCGCCACCTCCGACCTCTTTGCTCTGGTCCCAAAGACGCCTTCGCCGCCTCATCGCCGCCTGTTTGTAGCTCCGGGCCAGGACCGATTCGTGACTCCAGGTGAAGAGCCTAAAGCGGTCCCGGAAGAGGCCACTGTGGTTAAAGAGAAGGCAGACACCTCGCCGCCTCAAGTCAAGACACCCAAGCGCCATCGCAAAGACCGTGTCGCGTCCCGCAACGAGCGCCCGAAGAACCTTGTCTACAGCGATAGCAAGAAGCGGGTTGTATCTCCGGAGAAGACTCGAAAAGGTAAGCATTTTTTGAAGGAGCCGCGAGAGTCGGTCGAGCCGCTGGTCGCACTTTAGGCATCGATGGCAGCAGCTGATGGAATGGTGTGGCAGAGGCGAACTTGGGGACTAAGAGGGCCAGGAAGGGTTGATACTGGGCATGTGGATTGGGATAACCCACTACAACCTTATTAGATCAGAGTTTCCTTTCCTCATTATCATGAAGCTTCTATGGTTGCTCGCTTCGAGCGGCCATCATCCCGAGGGCCTTTCCTTTCTCACAAAAAGCAAGTTCTTTTCTATGATTCTGTTGATACGGCATCTCTCAAGGCGAAGGTGCCCCTCATTACTTTTCTTACTATTTCCAGCCAGTCTCTCACGACTTGTCTTTATGATCACTCAAAGTGTTTCATCTTTCAT
>QQTW01001334.1_pt1 | contig 17145 bp, 23 predicted proteins | sample 1904831 | NCBI WGS metagenome assembly QQTW01 (sample SAMN09435610, study PRJNA476489) | Subsurface metagenome, whole genome shotgun sequencing project. | reverse complement strand
GCCAACGAAAAGGGTCGACTCAGTCAAGAGGAGATTGACCGCATGGTTGCCGAAGCTGATAAATTCGCTGAAGAAGATAAAGCGGCTCGCGAGAAGATTGAAGCCAGAAATGGACTCGAGAATTATGCATTCAGTCTCAAGAATCAGGTCAACGATCAGGAAGGCCTTGGGGGGAAGATTGAAGATGATGATAAAGAGGCGGTGAGTCTTGAAATAGAACTTACTTCATTATTGGTGTGATGAAGAATGCTAATGAATTGGTATGGTAAATCTAGCTTCTCGAAGCCGTCAAAGAAGCAACAGACTGGCTCGAGGAGAACGCCTCCACGGCCACGACAGAGGACTTTGAGGAACAGAAGGAGAAACTATCGAATGTGGCGTATCCCATCACTAGCAAACTCTACGGTGGAGCTGGAGGTCCCGGAGGAGGTGCAGGAGGAGACGAAGATGAGCCCGATATCAAAGACGAACTCTGATTTAGCCCATTCAACTTCACTTGGTCGTTGTAGAGGTTTATCGTACCTCGGAGGCATTTGGAACGTTGGCATGTTGGGCAGGTCTTGTTTGTTTGGAGAAGGGCGAGATGATCGATGTACTGTAGGGCCGACGGGTACTCTAGTGCAGACGCAGATGCAGGTGTAGGTGCAGGTGTAGGTGATCAATTAGATGCGGTAGTACAGAAAAGAATCTGATTTGAAGCCGGTGTTTTGCCCTGTCATGTCTTTGCAGGTGAAGCTGTACGGTACTTGTACTTGTTTTAACTTCAAGACACTTGATAGCCGGCTCATCTTCCTCTCCTTCCCTCGTTCTCTTCAATCTTAAGCATGACCCCTAGTTTAATTTGTCGTGGTGGATGGACCTTGAGTGAAGGACTTGAAATGAAACGTTGAGTCAAGTTTTTATTATTGAACTACTCGAGTGGAGACGGCGGACGATGTACTGTATGGTTAGGGCAGCAGGTACCATACCGTAGGGCAGTAGGTGCAGAAGATGATCAAGGGATAAAGTAAAGCTCTAGACAAGTATCTGATGAACTGGAGTTTGGCTCTACGTACTGCTCTTCAGTCGCAGGTGTACGGTAGCTGTACGAGTAGTTGGAATTGTCACGCCGGTGACCAAGTAAACGGGGACAGCTCAGCAGTGATCGCCATGAGAAGAAGTGCACAATCATCATCATTGTAAGTGCGATGAAGGCTGGGGTAATCTTCATCATCAGTCTGATGAAAGAGAGGCTATCACCATCATCAATCCGATGATGGTTGGGCAATTCGTCGTGAGGATGATGAAGCGGTTACTTGCTGGGCTGTTCCGTTTATTCTGTCACCCGCGTGCTACCATACAAAGACAGATTACTTTCCCTTTCGGACTGGGATCCGCCAATGAACCTAAATATACCGTACCGGTTGGAATATTACATCGACGAATGTATTATAGGGCTACTGAACGGAGCCTTCAAAAGGGATTCATAACCCGGACAAAATGAACTGGAGGATGGAAAGGAAAGTATTAATTAAAATGCTTTGCTGCGTGCGCTATTGCTGTGTTACTCAAATGAAAAGAAATATGATCCTGAAGTAAAAGAATTGCTACTACGGTATAATGGGGAAACTCGATGCCTGATCGAGACTCAATCCCAACCCGGGGAGAGTAAGATGGGAGTTATAAAGGACACGTGGGGACGATGAAGAGTAGAAGGGAGGAAACAAAGGACCAACACTAGCTATCCAACCAGCTTTCCCCCCTGGTCCAAATTGCCGTTTGGACGTCGAAACTATCATATTACATCTCGTACGTTACCTTATATTGCGTTACGTCAGGGTCTTCTCCTATATTTGCATTTCATGTCAGTCAACCATTCAATCCTATCGATCTTCCACTGAACAAAAGAGGAATAAGATCCGTAAGTGAAAGATGTAACTCACGCCCAAATCACCTCCTCCCGTTCTTCACTCGGTGTCCTGATCGCATTTCTGTCCGCGAAGGGATCGTTCTCATCTTCATCTTCATCGCCCTCATCATCATCCTCCTCTTGTCCATCCCAATCGTCATCGAATCCATCATCCTCGTCTGTTCGAGCTCTTTGTTTCCCTTTATTATCATTCAACCCTCTCGTTCGGACCGCCGCTCCTGTTCGACTCGCCGCACTAGGTCCACTCGCTCCACCAGGCCTCATTATCACCGGTTTACTCCCCCCCGGTCTCGGCGGTCTCGCAGGCCGATCATCCGCCGCCAACATCAACCCCGCGAAGCCCACTGTCGGGACAACCGCCTCTGATCTCGATCTTCTCCTGATTCCTTTATCACCTGCACCACTTCTCACCTCCTCCTCTACATCCCCATTCCCACCGTCCCACTCATTATCGCTATCACTATCATCCTCGACGCTCTTATCCAAGACCTCGAACGCCATCAGGGCATTCACCAATTCCTCGTTCGCATGGATCAAGCTACCAAGCCATTGCTCCGATTCCACATGTTGGATGTACCGCAACACTTGTCGTCGAAGCTGTTTGCACGTTTCGACCTGCGTCATGACTTCGCGGTCCGCGCTGACGCGATGATCCTCGCGATTGATTCGTTTGAGGGCATTAATGAGATTAGTACTAGCCATTGAAGACGATGCGAGGGTTTGAAGAAGTTGAGGTTTTTCTTTATCGAGGTTGAATGGTTTGCTGCTGCGGAATTTGTCTTTGGTGGATTTCGAGGATTTGGTGGTGGTGGTGGTTAGACTACCAGCTCTACCTCGCTGGTTGGATTCGGTTGCGGTGGACGAGGAAGGGGTATCCACTAAAGAGGGCCGTCGTGAATCACTCGCGGGTTCACTACTCTCTTTCAATACTTTCGAGTCCGTCGCGGAGCCTCGAACTTTCTTCCGTTGTGGGAGTTGCTTGTATAACGATGCGATACGACTCATGCCGGGTGTATCTTTGTATGCCACCGCCCATTGACCGAATAGGATTTTACATTTCGCTGTGACGTCCGGGTCGGAAACCGGGTCCGTGGCCACCACCCGGAGTCGTTCGAGGAGGGGTTCGTCGGCAAAGGCCCGTTGAAAGCGTGGACCCGCATTTTGAATGAGTCCATCGAGAATCGTCAAGGCGCGTAGTTGCCGGTGAACGTCGCCGTACTTGCTTGTTTGAGAAGGGATGTGAGAATTGATATGAGGGGAGACGTAGGATGGATGGATGGGACGTCAAACATACAGCTTCTTTCGAAGAGCACGTGCCGCCTCGGTCGGTCCGCTGGCTTGGAGCCGGATGACTTCCACCAGGTCGACGATCCCGCTGAGATCGTTATCTTCGTATTGTTCGCTTGTGAGACGCTCGATTTGGACGGTGATGGCCGTGTATGGTTTCTACGATGGATGGGTCAGTGGTGGTTCTCAAAATGATGGCATTAACGGATACGATTAGGAAGGTATCACGATGCTAGATTAGAGAAAGAAATAATGGGCTAGATAGAACAGAGACTAGACGATGCCAGGCTCAAATACATAGCGCGCAAGCTATGGCAGTAACGACCGCATATGAAAAATAATACCACTATCTAAACAAAAGTACGTAACGGTCCTATAACTCACCGTTGAGCTGAACATGGTAGCTGCCAAGCGCCCAGAATGCTCCGTCGAGAGCGCTCTCAATTGGAAAGCAATAGTAGAGCTGTATCTTATATCACAAGCGAATTATCATTACCCCGGTCTGAAAGCGTTTCAGGAGATTTAAAAGAAGATGATTAAAGAGTTGAATTGATGTCGCAAATATGGATTGTAAGTCACCCCCACATACCGGTAGGTCGGGAATGCGGGCCGCGGGGCAAGGGAGCAGAGCCGCCAACCACCACGTCAGATGACGGCGCTATACTTATCGCGGCTACTGCGCTTGTTGCATGACGTCGATTTGGCAGGCTTGGGCACGCAGAGTAAAGGGTACATTGAGCAGCCTGCAAGAAGCGGCAAGGATAATGATATACCATGTGATATGAACAGTGCATGCGGCGTCTCGGTGACGAACAGCTACTATTACGGTGACTCTATTCATACTGCATTAGCCATACGACGATGGTTGTTGCAATCTGGTTACAATATTGATGGTGGCGATTATTCTCATTAGTGGAAACGGACATTTCTGTTGAATGCCTTTTCTATGCTTAGTTGCCTGATCATCCATCACTCGATACAGAACACCCATCAGAGGTTCAGCAATGAGCACAGTAGCCAGTAGAATCTAGTCGTGTAGATAGAAGCCAGTGCCTCAATCACACGACATCAACGACAACGACAGCGAATAGCTTTTTTCCATTGAACTAAGCAAGGCCTGCAAACCGCCACCGACCTGCAATATCACTCACTCTATGAACGACGACCACCCTTCGATCCCTCTTGCACAATCTCCACAATCATCTCCTTGGCCTTTTCCACCAGTTCCTTCCCTCCCTGAATCTCAATCGCTTCGCCGTGATTCTGGTTGCGAGGGATGTTGATCTTGCACCCGGTGGCATCCCGAATTGAATTGACCTGCGACCCTCCCGGTCCGATCACCAGACGGTACGTGCGAGGGTCCGCCAGCACGAGATACCCTGTTGCAACCGGTTTCCGAGCCGCGTTCAACGCCGCTTCTAGCTGCTGGCGCGCCCGAGCCACACTTTCCGCTTGGCCACGCAGCACCCACGGGATGTCACCCTCTCCCGCCGACTCGTCCTGGTTATCGCGAACGTGCCAGCGAAACGCATCCGGTCGGCTCTCGTCGTCGGTGATGAGGGGCATGTCGCCGCCCTCCGTGTTCGCTGCTGATCTCGGGTTGACCGATGCCGGTCGAGGTGGTGGCTGGTGTCCGACGTGATCGACGGTCACCTCGAGATCCTGGCGAAGGCGACGGAAGAACTGTCCGTTGTTGGCGACGGCGTGATGGAGTCGGCGCGGCACTTGAATCGTCTCTCCCTGCTCCGACTGCACCATCTTCAGGATGTGTTCTTGGGCACGAGAAACATCTTCCTTCCGGCCGCTGATCTTCACCCCTTCCCGAGGTGGACCATTCTCGATCACACGCGGAATGTCCAGCACGACATGGAACTGTCCCTCCAGCTTCCGTCGAGTCTCGCCTCCCCGACCGATCAACAGTCGATGTTTCTCGGCCGGGATGTTCACCGTCTCGGTCGTCTCGCTCTCGCGTCGGCTGACTTGCTCTTCGATGGCCGCAACAATCTTCTCGACCACGTCACGATGGCCTTCCACGCGGATTGTATTGCTATTCGCGTCGAGACCAGGGAAGCGGACCATTCGAGACAGTTCACGGCGGTCGTCGGGGCCACCAGCCTTGGTGACGATCTCTCGTAGATTCGCACCTGTTGCGTGTGAGCTAATGAAATCCCAGATTTCGAGATGTAACTGCCTACCTCCACCACCAATCAACGCTCGGTGGTGCTTTCGATCCACCTCCAAGTTCCTCGTGATGGTGTCGTCAAAGACTTTGGCACGCTGCTCGAGCAGCTGCTTGGCCTCCTCGACCTGCTTTTTCGTACCCCGAAGTTTGATCTCGACTCGCCCGCCCGGCGTGCCCGATGCCTCTCGTTTGGCATCCGGGACGTCCACCTGCGCTCCCGTCGTCATACGGATCTTTTCCATCTCGCGGCCGCCCTGGCCGATCAGCATCGGAACCTGGTTCTGCGCCACCGACACCGTCGCCGTATGGGAGTTGTCGATGGTCCATTGCAGCAAGCTTAGCAACTCCTCGCGAGCCTCGTCCGCACCCTTTCGTGGGCCCTTGACGACAACCTCGTCCTGCTCCTGAGCGGGTCGACCCGAGTGATGCGCTCCCCCGGCCTCGCTGACCGAATCAGCCACGGAGTGGTCGTCCTTGCTCGACATCGTGCGTGGAAAATGGATGCGGACGTTGTAGCGGTCCTGCAAACGATGCACCTGGCTACCTCTCGCACCGATGAGATCTTTATGGTATCGAGGATGGATCTTTAGAGTATGAGTCGCCTCGTCCTCCAGTCGCTTGCCCAGCGCCAGGATCCGCGCCTTGGCCGCTTCCGCTTTGACCTGCGGTCCTTTAATCTCCACTTGGCCATCCTGGACTTGGATTTCGACATCAAACTCATCACGATATTTGCGAATGTTCTCTCCCTTCTTGCCGATGAGATGGTTAGAAAACTTGGCCGGGAAGGCGAACTTGAGGGTGAAGCCGCGTTCCCGCTCGTACTGTTCCTCGTCGCGGACAAAGTCGGTAATCTTACGCTCCAAGGCGGCGACGCTCTCGGCCGGCCCACGCAGGATAACCCCGTTGTCCAGCGCGGCGGCGGCAATGGGGTTATGCGATCGAACGGGCTGACCCGGCCCCGGCTTGCCCTCGCCGATCTGGACCTGTACGGGCAGCTCGCCCGGAGGAAGCGCCTCCCGCTCGCGTGCGAGGAACTTTCTCAGCTTGTCGTGGAATCTGCAGCGATGTATCAGTAAACCTGCAAAGAGAGAAACATTCACGGATCGGACGCACTTCTGAGGAACCGAGACCGCCCGGGCGACAATCTCGCGAGTCGTATCGATGGAGCCCAACAGGTACTCCTCGGCCTGGCGAAGGGCACGCTGGAACTCGCGAACCTCCTCGGCGGTGGGTGGCTTCCGGGGCGTTTCGTAGCTGGCATTGCTCCCCTCGGGACCTTCATACACCAGCAGCACCATCGCGTCGTCGTCCTGCGTCGGAAAGACTAGACGGACGCCATGATCCGACTGAACCGTGGGCGTGGCGTGCGTGCGAAGGTGCGGATGGTAGAAGGGATCGACCTTGACCTGGCCCAGCCGCGTGGGCGGATGCCCGTTCACAATGTTGATGATCTCCGTCCGGGCCCGGATCATATTCTTGGCCTCGCGCGAATAGATCTCCCAGGCCACAGAACCGTGGGCGGCAGTGGGAAGCGCAATATGAGCGTTGTAGAGACGCTCTAACCGGTCAATTTCGCGTCGTTGCTGCAGATAGCGCGTCAGATTCCGGGCGTGCACCGATGGGCCACCAGGAGCGTTCGGATGCTGCTTCGCAATGTCGACGTTGGTCATCTGCATGCTGGTCGCCAGATCGATCACCTTGTTGATCCCCTCTTCGACCTTATCCGGCGGACCGATGATCGTCAAAGTCTCGGTCTCGTGGGCGGCAGGGGGCAGGACCACGGCGCAGCCTGTTTCGGACAAGAAATCATGCAGCGAGGCGCCCTTGTCGCCCAGGACAAACTGATGCTGTCCCTTGTTAAGTTCGAGCTGCGACATGGTCAACCGGCCCCGCAAGATCTGCGCCCGCCGCTCGAGCTCGGCCCGCGTCGCTTCCGCCGCCCGACGGTCGCCCGAGATGGTGATGGGCATGCCGGCGGTCGGACCGAGATGGAACAGTCCCGGCGCAGCTGGCGCTGGCGGCGTCGGCTGGTCCACCCAGGCGTGGTAGGCTGGGATATGCACCCGCAGGTCCTTCCCTTCCTCGAGCGCCGACGCATGCACATTGTGTGGTCCGGCCAGGAACGGATACAGCTCAGCGGGAATCTCCTTGACCTTGAGGTGAATCTGCGACGTCCGCTCGTTGGCGATGATTTCGACCTCCCGACGTGCCCTGGCGGCGGCGACCGAGTCGCCTTCGATGAGAACGTCGATCATGGTCTCGTCATCGTCGTCCATGGTGGCCGACTCCTCGGGCTTGGGCACCTGGATCCGGGCACCGGTGCGTTGCGAGATAGCCTGAATGGTGGTCCCTTAACGACCAATGATATGCGGCCGGACCGAGGCTGGGATCGGCACCGTGATGGATTGCTTCAAACCATGAGCATGCACTGGTATCACCACGGCTGGACGATCCTTACCTTGGAGCCGAGTTCCTTAGCCACCTCCTTCAGCGCCTGGCGCACGGCGTCCACCGGACCGCGTGCATCAAAATGTACCGCCCCGCTGGTGCCAGGGGCCATTTGAACATGAGCCTTGGAACGACGATTGATCTCCCGCAACACATCCGGGACCGGCTTCTTCAACTGAGTGCGTGGCTTCATCTCGCGCGGCAGCAACGTGATCCGCTCGGTATGACGTCCGGGAATGGAGACACTCTGTGGGCCGAGGCCGCGCTGCAGTTGCGAGGGCGTGGGTCCATTGGCTGTCGCGGCGGATGAATTGGGCGTAGCCACGCCGGACGAGGCGGGGGTCGATGCTCGTGACGAGGTCGTGCTTCCATGTGCATTCGTGCCGTTGACACCCGCTGATGGACTCCCGTTGGTTCGAGGCCCGGCGGACGGCTTCTTGCTGCCCCAGGCCGTGCCGACCTGGCGTGAGGCACCAGCGGCCGTTCCACTACCCAGCTGCGGGAAGGCCTCGTGTGAGGTCGTATCCAGCATGTTCTTCTTCCCGTCTGACTTGGCCGGGGACTCAGGAGTATCTACGGATGCTCGTTGCTTGCCTGCGGCCTTCTCAGACAGTGGAGCATGAGGGGCGTCGTCCGCTGGTGCACCTTCGTCGACCGAGGGGCCTGAAGCGGACGGAGGTAGGTGCACGACATCTTCCTCATCGATCACATCTTCAACCGTGGCGTGATGAGCTTCTTCCGCTTCGTGTTTTCGTCGCAGTGCCTCAGCACCGGACATGGGAGCTTGCGCGTCCGTCGAAGAGCCTTCCATGACTGGTTCGGTAATGGGCAGTGCGAGTGGTCGTCGAGATTGGTGGGTAAGATGATGGAGACTGCTTAACACGGTGAATTCATCGAAGGGTGGCCAGTGTGACCGTAGGACGTCTCAATAGTGCGTTGTGCGTTGAGGGTGGGGTGTCATGTCATGGCAGCGCCATGGTGGTGAGTGAGATTGAGCAACCGACTGCGAGAACAGAACGTCAGCGACCGTGTTCCGTTCACACAAGCACCCAGATGTCTCATTGAGACTTGATGACCGCTTGGATGTCTCGAATATATTTCCATCAGACTGGTCACGGACTGTTTTTGAACATACCTAGACTGGAGAATAGCAATATGTGCCTTAGGTTGTCAACGATGTGGGTGGTGGGTGCGAGACGCAGAAGTTCCTCTACGAGGTTGGCACCGGAGCAATATCTCGATGTGGACCGATGAATCAGCGCTGAGTCATGCTTGCGGTACAGGTGTCATTGACATCCGTACGCATTGCTGAGTCATTGCTGAGTCAGCCATGCGCTATGATGCCGCATGGCTGCCCGTAGCATGTGCTGACTTAGCTCGCTATCGTCCTTTCCTCCACGCCATTCAACGTCGCACCATCGTCCCAGCAAAACAACGAGCGACCACCTCAGCGATGACCGGTACAAGCATAGATAGATCAGCTGGTTAAACCCAGCACCACCCTGCCAAGATGCAGTCCATCGACGAGAAGCTCGCCCAGGATGCCCATCGGAGGACGGCCGAGGCGGGCGATGCGACAGCGACACCCGGATCGGAACCGGCGCGCCAGATGTCAGTGCGTCGTCCACCACCACCGCCATTGTCTCATACCTCTCCCCCGCCATCCACCTCATCGGCCGGGTTACGGTCCTCCGGCAGCTTCTCCTCCAGCGGATGGGTAGCCGTCTCGCCTCACTCCCGGGATGATGGCGGCGTTGGGGCCAGCAGTGGGAGCAACAGCACCGCCCTCACGAAGCGATACTCCGACGACTCTCGCGATCCCAAGAGCGCCATGTTTCGCAAGAAGAGCGGCTTCGCCAGCTTCATGAACAGCGTCTTGGGCTCGCCCCGGCGCATCAACATCTCACATCCGGAAAATCCAGTGCACGTCACGCATGTCGGCTATGACAGCGAGACGGGGCAATTTACGGTGAGTGTGGCGTGATGCGATCCAATTTCATCCATGCGTGCCATTGAGCGCCACCGACTGACATCGGATCAGGGTCTCCCCAAGGATTGGCAGCGCATGCTAGATGAGAGCGGCATCTCGCGTCGCGAGCAAGAGCAGAATCCCCAGACCATCATGGATATCGTCAAGTTCTACAAGGACACAACCGAGGGCAAGACCGACGAGGGCGTCTGGCAGAAGTTCGATCATGCCGTCGCGACAGCGCAGAGCAGTTCGACCCCCGTCCCGCGATCCGGCGCCACCAGTCCCCCACCTATCACGCCCGGCTACTCGATGACCTCGTCCTCGACGAGCTCGGTCAACGCCATGATGAGCCCGCCCTTGAGCCCCAGCTTTCCTCGGAACTCGGAGGGCAGCTTCGAGAATCCACGCGCTCCGCCGCCCATCCCACGCGCTCCTGCCTCGTCCGTCTCGGCCTCGTCTGGCGGTCCCTCACCGGGTTTGGCGCGCGGCAACAGTCATCTGGTGCCCAATCGGCCCGCCCCGCGTCCGCCGGGGCCGGCGACCTCGCCTAGCATCCTCCAGCAGCGCAGCCCACCGCCGACGAGCGTGGAGACGACGATGAGTTATAGCCCGGGGCCGACGCACGCCCACATGCGGTCGGTGGACCTCCCGTCGCGACCGTACGGCTCCCCCGCGGCGGGCATGTCACCGAGCTCACGCGACTACTCACCCGTCTCGCCCGATGGATCGCGAGCACGGGCCCAATCGCACTCCCAGGCCAACGGCATGGCGGCGGCTGCGCGAAGCCCGCCGATCGGGTCGAGCTCCCCGCACATGTCTCAGATCGGCAGCTCATCCGCCGGGCCCTCCCCCGTCGCCTATATGCCGCCACCACCGCCCGTGCTAGGCCCGACTCCCGATCCGCTGGCGGCCAGCAGCGCGCCGACGCGGCAACGTAGTCAGAAGCAGATGGTCGAGATCGCCAAGCCGGCCCTGTCGCCAATGCCCGACGCGGGGACGATTCCACACCCGACGCAGGCGGCGCGAGTCGGTCCAGCGCCGCGTCCACGACAGCGCGCGCGCCAGAGTAATGCTGTCGACATTGTGGCTCGGCTGAATGCGATTTGCACCAATGCCGACCCGACCAAGCGGTATCGCAATCTAAACAAGATCGGGCAGGGCGCCTCGGGTGGGGTGTATACGGCGTATGAAGTCGGGACGAATCGCTGTGTGGCCATCAAGCAGATGAACCTTGAGCAGCAACCCAAAAAAGATCTGATCATCAACGAGATCCTGGTGATGAAGGACAGCAAGCATCGCAACATCGTCAACTTCATGGACAGCTTCTTGGTTCGAGGTGATCTGTGGGTGGTGATGGAGTACATGGAGGGTGGCAGTCTGACGGACGTGGTGACGTTCAACATCATGACCGAGGGGCAGATTTCGGCCGTGTGCCGGGAGGTAAGAAGAGTAAATTTTTAATTCAGCGAGAACAGCGCTGACAGAATGCAGACGTTGAATGGTCTGCAACATTTGCATTCCAAGGGGGTCATCCATCGCGATATCAAATCCGATAATATCTTGCTATCGATGGAGGGCAACATCAAGCTGAGTGAGTGCTACCATTGCCATTGAGTGGCTATTTTCCGTGCTGATCTCGATACATCAGCCGACTTTGGTTTCTGCGCGCAAATCAATGAATCGCACAACAAGCGGACGACCATGGTGGGCACGCCCTACTGGATGGCGCCCGAGGTGGTCACGCGGAAAGAATACGGACGCAAGGTCGACATCTGGAGCCTGGGCATTATGTCCATCGAGATGATCGAGGGCGAACCACCGTATCTGACCGAATCGCCCTTGCGTGCATTATATCTGATCGCCACCAACGGCACCCCGCACATCAACGAGGAGCACAAGCTGTCCGACACCTTCAAGGACTTTTTGCACTTTGCGCTGAAGGTGGATCCGGAGAAGCGGGCGTCGGCGCATGATTTGTTGAGAGTAAGCCATGATGTTGTTTCCATTCTGTTGAAAATTATTTCCGTTGATGCCGCTGACATATTTACTTTCTACAGCATCCGTTCATCCAAACGGCGGAGCCACTATCCAATCTAGCGCCGCTCGTTCGATCCGCGCGGCAAGCGCGGCAGCAGGAGCGAGCCAACAAGAACTAGATGTTGATGATAATGATATTCATGATGACGGTCGTTCGACATAGCTCGCGTGCCATTAACAGTGCCGTCTCAATGAACATGGTCTGGTAGCCTCATTCGGTCGGCGCTCAACATACATGACTGCATCTTCTCATGAACGATGCAGCCGCTCTACGTGCGACCAGGTCGGATCGTTGGTACCATGAAGTGAGCACATCGGCACTTGCTAAGCTTGCCAAACTGCTCCCCACGCCTTTACAGAACGGATGCCGGACTGTTTGAAGATGATCCGTCATCACTTCATTTCACGCGCCGGAGGGGGGACTGGATGAGGCGTCCTGGGCGGGCTGATCGGGATCGGTGGAGCGAGGAGTGATAAAAAGTTGGGCGCGAGTAGGTCTTATGGGCGACGTGATGCGTGCGTTTCAACTTCTTGGGCAAAGGATGGGCTTTCCTTCTGTTTGCGCTTGCTGCTTCTGCGTCTACTTCTCCCCGATGGCTGGCTGGTCGCTGTCATAGACTGATGCTTAGACACGTATCACTTTGGATGACTCGCAATGAACACGAATTTTACTATCAACCATACTTTATTTGACGGATATTCTACTATGCTGTTATGACATTCTGCTTACACTTCTTGTCTTGCCTGAGGTGGCCGGTCGTCATATGGGATACGTCACGGGGCCGCGCATGAGGTCGGCGCGCGGATGCGGCGTCTGAACGGGAATGCACGAGCCACAGCACATGGGAATCTCCGGCGCGGGATCACCAGCCACAAAGCAGCGTCACCACCACCACCACCACTACCCTCAGCTCAACCGTTGGACTTCCGCCTAAGAATCGACCCTCATCTAGCGCAGCTGGACAGAAACTCGATTCACCTGCACGGAACTGCACTCGCCCAACATGTTTCGCGCACAGCAGAACCCCTTTGATGAAGCCGTCGGTGAGCACTGTCTTGATACCTACGCGCGGAATGCGTATGCTAACTTCTCCCCAGCGAAAGCGACGGACGAGAATTTGACCTCGGAGAACTGGGAGTACATCATGGTGAGAATGGTTGATGTATATCTGAAATCTACATACTGAAGTGATGTAGGATGTATGCGACAAGGTCACCGGCGAGGACTCGGGGTATGTTTCGGTCGCCTGTCAACGTGCAAGAAGGTCTTTCCGCTAAGCAGGCTACATCAGAGGCAAGGATGTGGTCGCCTCGTTGATCAAGCGCATGGCGCATCGCAATGCGAATGTGCAGCTGTACACCCTGGAGGTAATATATCTATACAATAATATCCACTCAATACTGCATCTGCTAATGTGTTTAGTTGGCGAATGCACTGTCGCAGAACTGCGGCCCCAAGATGCATCGCGAGCTGTCTTCGAGATCGTTTACCGACGCGCTACTGCGACTGGCCAACGATCGCGTATGTTGATATCATGTGAGGATTGCCAAATCCAGGCTTATTGTTTGTAGAACACACACACGCAAGTCAAAGCCAAGATTCTCGAACGCATGGCCGAATGGACGGAGATGTTTGCCTCGAATCCCGATTTGGGCATCATGGAGCAGCAGTACATGCGGCTCAAGAGTCAAAGTGGGCATCCTAGCATCCTTGAACGTAGAGTGTCATGTATTGATAACGACAGATCCGAATCTACATCCCCCTTCAAAACCGCACAAACAAGAAATTACCGACATCGATCGGCGAAAGGAGGAGGAAGAGCTCCAGATGGCTTTAGCGCTCTCGATCAAAGACCGACCCTCGGGCGGGGTGGGTTCTTCCTCGTCGTCACGACCAGGGCCATCGCAGACCTCGTCCAGCGGATTTCCAATCGCGCAAAACAACAACAACTCTACCCCCTCGCAGCCCGTACCGTCAGGTACTACTGCAGCGACGGTCTCTCGCGTGCGAGCGTTGTTCGACTTCCAACCGTCCGAACCAGGCGAGCTTCAATTCCGCAAAGGCGACATCATCGCCGTCTTGGAATCGGTGTATAAGGACTGGTGGAAAGGTTCGCTGCGGGGCCAGACGGGAATTTTCCCACTGAACTACGTCGAGAAGTTATCCGATCCGACGCCCGAGGAGCTCGCGAGGGAAGCGCAGGTCGAAGCGGAGGTGTTTGCGGAGATCAAGAATGTGGAGAAGTTGTTGACGTTGTTGAGCACGTCGAGTTCGGAGTTGAATGTCCAAGAAAATGAAGAGATTACGGTATACATTACAATCATTGACGAGTATATTATTATTATGGGCGATATATGCTAATGGTAACGATAGACGCTGTATCATTCGACATTGGCGATTCGACCAAAGTTGATTGAATTGATTGGGAAATATTCGCAGAAGAAAGGTACGCCATTTCTTCCACCTCGGATCCCCATCTTTCCAGTATCCACTGTAAAAGATGGATGAGTAATGATTAATGATGTAATCGAAATAGATGATTTCACGCAATTAAACGAGAAATTCATCAAAGCGAGACGCGACTATGAGAATTTGTTGGAAGCATCCATGGCGCAGCCCGTGCAACCGGCGTACGGTGGCCGACAACCTGCAGCAGCAGCAGCAGCAGCAGCAGCAGCAGCAGCTAGTCCGTATCCTCCCTACGGAGGAGGAGGAGGAGGTGGTGGTGGAGCAGGAGCAGGTAGACCATACTCGGCACAGAGCAGTGGTCGACCTGATCCCGCGGGGAGATATTACACTGCGACTCCTGGGGCTGGGAGTGGTGGACCACAAGGTATTCATTCACATTAGCTATCCTACCCCTCCTTAATCCTTCGATGTACCACACCATCCTACTTACATCTGTCTCAAAAAGACGATCAATATAAATAACTGATGTAACTAACGTAATGAATTACTATAGAATTATCGACGGATCCTCTTTCACCAATTCCAACCAACGGCCCCGCTCCATTCTATCTCGTCGGGCAACACCATCCTCAACACCCTCAATCCTCTCAACCTTCTCAAGCGGGCTACATCCCTCCTCCTTCCGGATCCTCAGCAGCGGGGATTCCCACGGTGCTCGCAACAGGACATGCACCGCCTCAAGGAGGATATCCCCCGCAACCTCCCTACGCAGGGATAATACCAAGTAGTCCTCCAACTGGACCACCCCCGAGTGGCCCATACGACTCAAACCCCGCATCTACAGCAACAGGTGGGGGAGGGGGATATACGAGCTATCACCGTCCTACATCCTCTTCTGGAGCTGGAGCTGGAGCTGGAGCTGCACATCCAGGTTCAACTACGCCAGGTCTTGGCTCAGGTCCAGTAAATGAAGGGAGATATCAGAGCTATACCGGCGGCCATCCACCACCAACACATGGTCCGAGTTATTCTGGCGGAGGAGGAGGGCAAGAAAACGGGGGAATAGGAACGGGAACGTCGTTTAATCCGAATGAATATTATCGACAAGCTACTGCTGCTCCTGGACCTGGAGCTGGGTATTCACATGGACATGGACAGCAGCAACAAGGAGGGGGATTGGGACCGGCGAATGAGTTGTTTTTACCGAGGGATGGGGGGGCGATATAGGTCTCTCTCTGTTCTTGCAGAGCTACTCTTTCTCTTGCTTGGCTTGGTCAGTCGGTAAGTTTTCTTTCTTTTCCTCTCTGGTGTACGTGTATGTATGTATGTAAGTGGCGTTGGGACTCAGTGCTCATTGACACAGCCAGTGCTGGCTTGGGAGTAAATCAATCAATCAACCAATCAATCCATATCGTCGTCTAGTGCTGGTAAAGAGGATGGATGGAGTAAGGTACCACCATCATCCCCATCCTCCTCACTGGAGTAATGAAACTGTTTCTCATCGTATCGAGAGAATGATGAAGTCGTCGACGTCCTCGTCGACAGCGTGATGAAGAAGAAGACGCTGGGCTGGGCTGAGGCAAGTACGGTACTAAGCGGTTGGTACCTGCTAAGCTAACTTGATCCCATTTCAATCCATTCAACTCATCATCCATCTACGTGGATAGGCATTGGTATCTAGTTTGGCTTTGATGTCAACGACATTATCGAGTTCAAGTCGTTGTGGGCAGCGATCGTCAGGCGATTTAGGATTCATTCACCTCATCATGGCTATCTATATATGCATGCCATATGTACTGAATGGAGTGTGTGTCTGGTGAGAAGAAGAAGAAGACGAAGACGAAGAAGAAGCGGAGGAGAAGGCAGAGGAGGAGGAGCGAGAGGAGGAGGAGATGGCGACGAAGGTCAAATGGCGGATGCGGAAACCCCGCGTCAGCTATCCCGCCGGGTTGCAGTAGAAGATGAAATGATATTTGATGTGCAAATACGTCGGAGGAAAGGCCATCGAAAACGCATTTGTGAGAAACTAAATTGTCTTCGATGATTTGGGTATGGAAGCATTGGTACTGGCTAGGCCACTGTAGAGACATCTGTTATAGTACGAGCTACTAACGATTGACCATACGACGTCTTCAACCTACAGGTCTTTTCCCTACCGTAGATGCAAAATGAATTGAAGACCTGCTAAGAACTGAATGAAACACATACATACGAACCCAGCTCTCCATCTCTTCAAATCAATCTATCGTCTACTTCTACCCACCCCACTCCTCTTTCTCTTTCTCAATCTCATTCTTTTTTCCATCTGATTCTTCCAAGCTGTTCTCTCCTCCCTACCGCGTCATCCTCTCCCACGTCACCATCCCCTTCATTCCTCCCCCTTCCAACCCGCCCGAAGAAATGACCCCAATCCCCAGCTACCTTGAAACAAGCTCAAATCGAATGAGCCCCCTGTCCCTGCTTACTATTTCCCAAATACTTCCACGCTCCATACGCCAGGAGACCACCAACCATCATCAACGCATAAATGCCCACTCCAAACCCGCCCATGATCCCTCCATTACCACCCTCACCGACACGAGACGTAGACGATGTCGATTGGGCGCCTTTCGGGGGAGGGACTTTCGGGGCGGGATCTCCTTCCTTTTTTCCCATCAAAGGCGTAATCAGTAGGTGTTCTTCGGTGGTCCTAGAGATGAATTGCGAATTGGGTTGGGGCATCCTCTGTTCGTTGGATGGCATGGAGGGTATTGAGAGAAATGATGAAAGAGATTTGAGTGAATTGGAGAGCTGGTAGGAATGGATGCTGCCCTGAATTTAATGGACAGGCAAAGGATCGGTGGGAAAATAATGGATGAGAGAAAAGAAAGAAGGAAGGGGTGATAGATGCAGGATGCAAT
>QQTW01001333.1_pt1 | contig 17150 bp, 18 predicted proteins | sample 1904831 | NCBI WGS metagenome assembly QQTW01 (sample SAMN09435610, study PRJNA476489) | Subsurface metagenome, whole genome shotgun sequencing project. | reverse complement strand
GCTCTTTTGTTGCCGGGACAGAGGTAGCAAGAAGGATCATGGACGGGCAGTGTTGTCCCTGTCGCAGCTTCTTGTTGACCTCTATAATCTCAGCGGCAATGGATCAGCCTACAAGTCAGGGATCCGTACATTTGTTGAGGACATAGACGAGACTGACTGCCATGGACGCTTTGTGCGATGCGGTGACACTAAGATCCAGCTGCTTCGAAGAGGGTTGTGCCGCCGGTGCGATATGTCATTAAGGACAGGTTCTGGCATGATTACTTCGAAGTCGGTGGCTTAGGAAGATACGGCCAGCAGAGCGGCAGTCCAATCTCTAAGCAACAATTCTTGACCCTGTGAGGAGTGTGGGGTTTCGCATCCGGTCTTCAACGTCATCCCGCATGATAGTAAAGGTACCAAATCAACTTTTGATCGAATAAATGATGCTGCAAGGTACACTCACGGATTGTCGGGACAAATCTCTAAAGGCATAGCTCTAATTTCGCGGTCAGCATCTTAACTTCTTGGGAATTCAACGACTGAAGGTCAAGCACCATGACACCCGGTCTCGCATTTGGTGACTTACCAAATGAGGTACGATGATGGCCTACTGTATCCATCCCATTTCCGATATGGAATTGACTTGTCCCAGCTGTTGATTCACGTCTTAACCCCCTTCTCAACCTTATCATTGCTGCGGCTGAGATTAGTCTCCCATCATTTCCAGAACGTGATCATCCGGCTCGTACACCAGCGTCTACTAGTCGCCGCATCCTTAGAAGATCGGAAGCTCATCCTGGAATGTTATCACCCATCGGCTCAATACACAGAGCCGTACCTTTTCTGCGACTACCTTGGTACGCCAGGTCTGAGCAATGAGACCGAAGGCCAAGGCGAGCTCTACCACCATCTCAGGGGTGAAAGCGGCCAGCTCCAGCACCTTTACTCCCACTTCCGCCCCATCAGAGCCGACCTAGGCACAAGTGCCGTCCGACCTCATCCAGCTGGCAATGTACGTAGTTCGAGGACCGGTCTGTTGGATCAAACTTGCCTCTCAGTGGCACAAAAACAGCAGCTTGATCTTGTGAAACACAACATATCTCTTGACGCTCATGAGCTCTTTACCCAGCTCTCTATCACTGCTGCCCTCGTCCAAGTCGGTCCACGCAGGGGCGTCTTTCTGAGCTTTATAGATATTGTAGACAAAAGGACTCCGAGGATTTGGCGGGACTGGCTGGTTGAAAGGGCAAGGGATCTGACGAACGAAAACCCCCCCCATCCCAGAGGACAAGACAGGCCAAAAAGACAATCAAGCAAGCTCGACAATCTGGGCAGACCAGGGGAAAACGGTTGGATTAAAAGTCCGAGTGAAGGAAAACAAGTGGAAGGGGAAGGCACCAATCCTAGTACATAGAGACGAAGACCAAGCTATCAGCTACTCACTCGAGCTAGAAGGTAAGTAACCTCTTCCACCCACGCAAGAAATCAACTTTACACCATGAGCGACAGTCGCATCATGGGCTAATCCATTTATTGCAAACTCTGACTTCAGTGTATAGAGCTTCTGGTCAGTACCACACATCTTCTTCTAGCTGTTGAAAAGTCACTCTTGGAGAGTCGTAGCGACGGGAAGGCAATGATATTTGGCTCGTTCACCGCCGCAGCTACATCAAGTGGTGCAGCAACCTGATTAGGGTTTTTGGTGCTGTCCGTATTCTGCATCGCTCGACAAGCCGCATCGGGAGACCGGTAGGATGCATTATGAATCTGGATGGTAAGGGCTCAACATGGGCCTTCCGGTCACTGTCCGCAGCTTGTCGTGACTAGACCTCTTGCCACACTTGTCCGGACCTCTATATCTGGCGCCTGGTGTATACCTAGTCACGCCTGCACCGGGCTAGGTTTGGATGGCGAAACTTCATGTACCATGAGATTTATCGTCTTCGCAACCAGAGCTTCGTCTAATATCTTGCCTTCTAATGCGCCATTTGGGCGAAACAGTCTCGCTCGAACTTTGTCCTTATTTGGAGTCACTCCTTCGACCTCAAGTATTTGTATGGTGGCTTGTACCGCCCCTACAACCTCATCTGCCGGTGTGACAGCAAAACCGTCAAGGTACCCTTGCAAGATAGCAATCTGCTCATTTTCTTTCTCCGTAAGATCTTGCCGACTGGCCGCTTGGAACTCCTTTGCGGCATTAGATGATGCATTCTTGCGCTTCTGAAGCAGTTTGTAGAGCTGTTTGTTTGTTTTGATGCCTTTTGACTCTTTCTCCAGGGATGTGGTTTCTGTCAAGATGCCTCTGAGCACATTGAGTCTAGGGATTACAAAGACCGTCAGTAATTCGGTGTATGTGCTTTGGTACAATCTTGTGTGATCATGATACCTCATCTTATCCTTCGCTTTCAATGCTTCTTTCATGTCGGTCCGAAGCTGGGCTAGTAATGGAGGCGGTCCGGTTTCGACGTTGCCGATGGCTGGCGAGGTAGAGAAAGCGCACTCCCAGCACCGCCAGGATCTCGGCGCTGGCCGTGTGAGAGCTCTGAAACCGATCATGACGGTCTTTAGTCGGAAGTCGTAATGGTGAGCACGGAGTAGCCGTGTAAACCAGAAATATCAGGGGTTGTTACTGTGGCGCATTAGCGTTAAACCTTATCGCGTACCCTGCACGGAGGCTGAAGCTCTTCACGCTAGGATTCAAAACATTTGGCTGTGATCTCAATGAAATGCCTTCTGTCTCATAAAACTGCTTCTTCTGAGAGAATCTGTCGTTACTACTGCTATCTATCTGCCCCGATAACATCTTCGATGTATATATCATCCTTCCCGGACTTTGAGACTGGCCGATGACCCCTTCTACCCGCTTTTGGTGCGCAACGTCCTCGAGATTCTTCTATCCAAAACAGGAGCATGTCGATACAGACGCCTCAGAAACCCTTGCCAGGCGCATACATCCAAACACCCGCAGTCAGCAGATTTCAATCTTTGCAATCTCGCCAGTCAATATCAGTCCCACCACAGCAGAGCCAGGCCCTCAATCAACAAAGCCAATCTGTCCAGAATGGGGGACAGAAGTCAGAATCCCAGGAAATTCCGCCCATTGAGCGTGCAGCGAAAGCCGTAAACGAAGCTTTATCCGAAGAATCGCGATATCCAGATCTCGATAGCTATATTGGCCGTGAGTCGCGTGGGGAAGAGTGCTGAAATCTAGCTGATAGTTTGCAGAGGGCATATCTTCCGAGTATGAAGTCACTACCCAACCAGCATGGGCGCCGTTTCAGAAGACCAAGATGCACCCAATTCCAGATCGAATATTTGCACAATACAACCGAGCTCAGGTCTCGACCATCATGGGGCTTTTTGCCGATTTCAATCATGCCTGGGTCGCCATTGACAACGCTCTCTATCTATGGGATTATACTCATCCGAGTCCAGATTTAGTGAGCTTCGAGGAACAGCCGCATACCATCACCGCTGTTAGGCTCGTCAAACCAAGAGTGGGTGTCTTCGTTCCCGCAGTAATCCGCTTATTGGTCGTTGCAACGACAGCAGATATCATTATCATCGGGCTATCGACGCAGCCGGCGCCGCATGGGGGGCAATCAGTCGCCCTTTATACTCTGAAAATGTCCGCTCCCGTCAAAGGCCTGGATGTTAACATTATCGAGGGATCAAATTCCACAGGACGAATTTTCTTCTCTGGAGGACTCTCGGATGATGTTTACGAGTTCACGTACCAGCAAGAAGAGAAATGGTTCCAGAATCGCTGCACAAAAGTTAACCATACTCGAAAGGGCTATTCAACATTCACACCAGCTACACTCTTCGGTCAGAGAGCGCAGCAAGAGACAGTTGTGCAGATGATAATGGATGACACACGGAGGTTACTCTACACACTTTCCTCCAGATCGACCATACGCACATTTCACATGAAAGGCAACGGCGTTTTGGATCTCGTTATCACCAAGCCCCTCGGCCAAACTCTCAGCAATGTTGGACATATGACCTCGCAATCCGATCTCATCTCGCCTTCAATGGCCATTGTATCTATCAGCCCAATCACTGCCCAGGAGGCGACAAAGATCCACCTCATGGCCACGACTGCGACCGGCTGTCGCATCTTTATGAGTGCAACGTCATCATACGGGAACTATTCGAGCTCCTCAAATGCACCGACAAGCATGCAAGTTCAACACGTCAAATTTCCCCCAGCTGATGCCACCGCTTCAAATTCCACCCAAATGACCAACTACTCAAATACACCTAGCATCAACACTTCTTCGAGTTCGCTAGTTCCCACACGAAGTGCCATAAGATACGCTCCAGGCTATTTTCTCGCATTCATCGTTAAAGACCAGCAGTCGGGTACCGACCTTCTGTTCGTTTCCGGCCCTGATTCCGCGCGAATCGCGCGTCCCCAAGACCAACAGCGCCTGACTAGATATGCCGAGCTGGCGCTCTGGCTCAACCTGGGTAGCCGTGCTGAAGACGTTGGTCTTGCTACAGAACCATTTGCCGCAAGTTCTAGTCCTGTAGGCTTTGGCAATGAGCTTGCAGTCCAGTTCGATAAGCCTACAGCGGAAATTGCCATCCTCACAAACACCGGCGTGCATATGCTACGGCGGCGGAGGCTAGTGGATATCTTTGCGGCAGCGCTGAGGCTTGGAGGAGGCGACGAAGGGCTCGAAGGGGAAGTGAAGAAATTCATTCGTCAGTACGGCCCCGGTGAAACGGCTTCAACGGCTCTGGCTGTAGCCTGTGGTCAGGCTTTCGACGTCACATCCGACTCGCGGTTAGCAAGGATTTTGGATTTGGACGTGCTAGAACATGCACGAAAGGCTTTCATTGAGTATGGTGGGAAGCCGCTATTCAACGAGAACTCGATGCTTGATCAATCCGTGCCTGCAATTGACCTGGTTCAACCGTCGCCTCGGCACAGGGGCCTGTCCCGGTATATCTCACGACTGGTCCGCTCCATTTGGAAAGCTCCAATCCTCCGGGAATCAATTACGCCCACGGGTGGACTTGTAATAAGCTCGTCTGTTTCTATGATCAAACTCAAAGAAATCTCGCAAGACCTCACGAAGCTGAAAGAGTTCCTAAACGTCAATAAGAGCTTCATCGAAGGGCTTGCAGGCCCTGAGGCGTTAGGAAACGTTAGAACCAAGCAGGAGGAAGTGTGTCTACAAGCCGAACATCGAGCTCTGCATGCACTGGTTGTACTCATTGACAATATTATCGAGGGCCTTGCGTTCGTATTGGTCCTGTATGATGAGAAAATCGAGGAGACCGTCCTTTCATTAGCAAACGAGGTCCGACAGCAAGTCAGAAACCTAACCTATGAGGGTCTTTGCACGACAGCACTAGGAAAGCAACTGGCGAAAGATCTCGTCAAAGCAATCGTCAACCGAAACATACTCAGCGGTTCAAATGTGGAAACGGTGGCCGAAGCGCTCCGAAGAAGATGCGGGAGCTTTTGTAGTGCGGACGACGTGGTCATTTTCAAGGCTCAAGAGTACGTCAAGAGGGCTTCGGAAGCAGGTGCTGACTCGGACGTTTGTCGGGACTACCTCAATGAAAGTCTTAGGCTATTCAAACAAGTCACTGGGAGCTTGTCGATGGAACAAATGAATTGGATCGTAGAGAACTACGTGTCATTGCAGTTCTACGCTGGATCTATTCAGCTCTGCTTAGACAAAGCTCAGGAGTCGGATCGCGGTAACAGAGCTCTGACATGGATTCAAGAAGGTCGACCGCCAGGGGTAAGTACGGAAACTTTACTCGGATTCTTCCCACTAATACCCAACAGGATAAACGCGCCGAGGCTTTCGAGTTCCGAAGAAGGTGTTATGATCTGATCCATCAAGTGATTTTGGCGGTTGAACGGTCGAGGACGGAGTCGCCAGACATGGTTGATGGTCATCTGACCCTCACTGGAAGGCGACGAGAAGAAGCAGCGGATGAGATAGACAGTTCGAATGACGAAGTCTTCCAGACGGATCTCTACGACTGGTATTTACAGGAGAATTGGACTGATCGATTACTGGAGGTGGAATCTCCCTTTGTCATCACTTATCTTGAGCGGAGATCATCTGATGACATTGCGCATGCTGATCTACTTTGGAAATACTATCTGCAAAAGGAACGGTATCAGAATGCTGCCATGGTTCAACTAGCCCTAGCCAAGAGTCAGTTCGTTCTATCGTTGGACCAACGGATTCAGTACCTTGGAAACGCCAAAACAAACGCTTCGACGACTCGGCCGGGTATCGCGAGATCAACAAGAACAGAGGTTCTTCGTGAGATCTCGGATCTCCTTGACGTCGCCAACATCCAAAGTGATTTGCTGCAACGACTCAGAGGTGAGTCAAGGATCAGTCCAGATCGAAGGCCGCAGGTAATCGAGGAGTTGAATGGCCCGGTCTTGCCCCTGACCGTAGTGAGTTGAGCTCATATTGTTTGGCAACAGAACCACGCTGACCAGATTGGACAGCTCTTCAATACGTACTGCGAGCCCGCGTTCTACTTTGATCTCTGCATTTTGATCTACGAAGCTGCAGACCACCGAGTAGCATCCGACATCAAAGCGACATGGCAGAATCTTCTGGATGGAGTACACACACAGGCGGAGCTCATGGACCAAGGCCCACAACCTTATGAGATGGTAGCTGAAGCTGTGCGAAGCCTGGGTAACAGGCTTGGTCTTTCGGAAACCATGTTTCCCGTTGCCGATCTCCTCCCGATGCTCAAGCGATACGCCTTCAACTATCAAAACAACGTTGGGCCCGAAACTTGGGTTGTGGATATCTTTACCGATCTGCAAGTGCCATACGATTCGATATATGCAGTCCTAGAAAGCATGTTCTACAACGACGAACCCCCATTCCAGGGACGTAACCGGCGGTTTATCGGTAATGACATTGTATACGTTGCCAAAGCCTGGTTCCACGATAGTATTCGAGGCAGTGGAACGATATTCGGCAGCGAAGACAACGCCATTGCCGTCTCGGAGATGCTTCATACAGTGATGCAAACTGGATTGGATGAAAGGAGGATGGACGAGTGTCAGAACCTGAGGATGCGGATCGAAAATATGCTAAGATGAGGTGGAAAATCAATACGGATTTGTTTTACAGCGCGTGTCCTGCATTTGCATGATATCCCAACGATCTGATGTGAGAGTCTTGGATTCTGACCGATCACGAAATGCGTGATTCAAGAGCGATTATTCGATGCATAGTTAGCGAGGTGTAAAAGTAATGGGGAATTCCTCTCTAGTTGATGGTTCGAAAGAGAACTATACCGTTCTTCTCCTCATCGTGCTATGATACAAATGCAAAGTGCCTTGATCCTTGTCCAGTTGGGAAGTGGAAAGCTGGTTTTGTAAGCACAAGGTCATCAGCAATCCATCCAGCCTCACTGAATCTACCACCACTCAACCACATCTCCTCATCCACCACCATCACGGTCGATTATAGCAAGACCTCAATCATGGCAAGGACGACCGTCGGGGGATCAAGAAAGCCTCTATCCATCTGGAGCCGTAAACGCGATCTCTGCTACCTAACCGTATGCCCTCCGAGAACAAAAGCCGATGGTAGTATCGTGGAACCTTCCATGCTGACATGAAAGTAGTTCTTTGTGATTCATGTCCCTGTTATGTTCCGTAAGTCTTTCGATTGTAGGACCGTTGATGCCTGCATTCATTTCATCTGTCTATTACTGGGATGTTTTGGCAATCCTGTCATATATGCACCATATATTTATATTAGACATCAATGCACTTTGCCCTCCATAAAACCCGTCCAATACTCTCCATTACCAGTTTTCATTCCTTCACCCTAAGCATATAAATAATCCCCCGTCCATAAATCTCCATCTCAAACTCCTGCACATTCCTTCCCCCCCCCAACTACCACTTTCTCTCTTCCTCACCCACCCACCAAGAACAAAGACTAAACCCCCTTTAACAAATCCTATAAACAGTAATCGACCTCCCCGCCCTCTATCCCGCCTCCCTCACACCCAATTTCCTCACCAGCCTCCGCACATACTACCACACCACATACAAAGACCAATTCTTTTCCCCCACCGGCCCGCCGACAGCTTGGTTCGGCGTCTTTTTGTGGATGGAAGCGCTCTATCATGTCCCGTTGAGTGTCTGGGCTGTGAGGGCGCTTTATGACGGTGCGTCCGTTGTTTCTTTCCTAGAGGCTTTTCTTTCAGGGGGTTTACCCCTTCTTACTCTTTCCCAACCTCCATCAAAAAAAAGAAAAACACCATCAACCAGAAACCTTTCGAACCCCTAATCAAGGGTTCTACACGCCCTCTTTATGCCATTATCACAAAGATTAGGTACCGAAGTAGGTACGATTAGAGATGGGTGAGGACGGCAAGGGCTACCTATGGAAATCAATCCCAAACCGGAATGGACTAATCATCAATCATACTCATATTACGTGTTATGGATATATAGGAACCCACCCCCTCCTCCCCATCCACCTCCTCATCTACGCCGTCCAAACATCCCTCACGACCATCACCTGCATTGCCGAATACCTCTCCTGGACACACCTTTCAGTCGCCGAGAAGATAAATCTAGGATACTTGTATGTTCCGTATCTGGCTCTTTGTATGTTCATTCCTTTTTTCTTCTTTTTCTTCTCCCTTAGCTCGAGGTTCTTTTGGTGGTTAGGGTTCGTTGTGTATGGATGGTGGGATGGATGTAAGGTTTATAGATATATACGAGAGAGAAAGGTAATAACAATATCTATCAGCCGAACAGAGTAGAAGAAGGCTTTCAAATTGGATCTTTACTTTATTTATTGGGAAAGGGGAAGATGCTAATGTGTGGTTTATCCAGCTGTGTTCATGGGCGTGGATATGTTTGGGCGGTTACAGGATCGGTTGATGCCCGTTTGAAAAGGTCGATTGACACAGATGAGGTACTGCGGTGGGTAGCAAATGGGAATAGAAATGACATATGGGGCCGAAGGGGGGGGAATGTGAGTTGAAAGATGAGTAGAATGGCAAGACGTCAACGAAATGAGTCGGTTGTGCATTCGGGGGGGGTGGGTGGTGAAATGTCTATAAGTTATACAAGGGTGACTTTGCAGCCTTCTCAATGCTCGCTCTGGAGAGAATGTTTACCATTAGAAGTACTACTTCATGCGGACGATTACTACAACAGGATAACCAACCCCGAGCGCTCTATAATTATAGGTAAAACAAAGTAACCCTCCCCATACCGTCTATGCATGAATCATCGTTTGCACCTTCGGGTAGACCCGCACCATTCTCTCATAGAAATCCGGATGATCCCTCATCAACACCTCCGGATCCCACGCACTGGCCACAAAGATGGTATCCACGCCACTGCCAATGGGCGTCATGAAGATCTGACAAACCTGTAGTCCTATCAAGAATGCAAAAGCCATGACGACGGGCGTGAACCGGCCGCCTTCGTTATACTCTGGTTTGGTGAATTCGAGATAGAGGAAGGCCAGGAGGGTACAGAGATAGGCGACAAAGATGCTGCCCATGGTTAGGACGGGCCCAATGAGACAATCATTGATGAGGGCGTCGATGCCGCGGTTTTTCATCATCCTAAAGAACGTCATTAGCTCTCCCTCCCCTCGTTTCTGTGACACTACAAGCAAGAATTCGAACGGAGAGGAAACATACGTCCACGTATCCTTGGCAGCAGGGATATACGCCTTGCCGTACAAGGCAATATGCGAAAAGGCATAGCGGTTGATGAATTGCACCGCCCAATTCAATAATCCAATGATGCATCCCAGACAGCAGAATGCCATTGAAGCCACAATATTACCACTCTGAGCTTCCTGGTGCTGCGCAATGCTTACGGCCTGACGGAGCATGTTGATGAGAGCTACAACGAGGGAGCCGAAACTGATGCTGCCAAAGGAGTATGTCATGGATCTGCGGAATGCGCCTCGTGTCGCACCGCTAGGCATACCGCCGGGTTTGCCAGCGCAGAAGAACCAAGAGCCATATACGCCGGCGATTACGCTGTGGATGGTGTTCTTGATCCATTCGGAAATCCAATAGCCGGCAAATGTTACGAACACGATCAGGCCGATGACTTTGGCAGAGGAGCAAGTTCCGCCGCTGCCGGACGAGCAAGCCGGATTGGTACCGCCGTTGCTGGGCTGGTATTTGACGTAGATAGCTACCAGAGTGACGGAAAACCATGCGCCAAAGGCAACGGACACGATGCCACCGATTGCGCTTACTAGGAAGACGTGGCCGAAGCTTTTGGCTACATCCATGGTTTGCTGCAGCATGACGACGCTGAAGGGTATTCTCGGTATCCAACTAATGAAGCAGATGATGCTGAAAACACTGAAAAGGGCAAAGACGACGGCAGCGGAATAATAGTGGCGGTAGAAGTAGTAGATACATGTGCCAATGCCGAAGGCTATGTGCAAGATGCCGGTGATCCAAATGAATTGCTTTGTGAAGGCCCTGGCGGCGGTGAAGTAGGCCCATGAGAAGACGAAGGCGCATACCAGGACGAAGGCAAAGAGGACTATGGTATTTGTATTGAGCGAGAAGTCATTGGGAGAATTGTAGATTCCGCCTCCACTGAAGGACTTGTTCGAAGCGTATCCTTGGAGTGATAGACCCGAGACAGCTACAAATCCGAGAAAGGTCAAGATGAGCTATCAGGTGTCAACAACAGTGGCTTCATGCACGTTAACCACGTAGCTTGGAGTAATATGGAGCCATATACCAGGATACCAGCCCATAGATCGTTGTATTTCGGCTTCTCGAGTTTGAAAGCCTGTTCGAACGTCTGCTTTCCATCTTGGCCAGTCTGAGGCATTGGCGGTCCATTGTTCTGGTAATCCTGGTCGTAGTTGGGTGGTGGTTGCTGGGATTTGGGATCCGGGCCCGGTGGGTACTGAGGTTGCTGATAGCCATTGTTGTCTGGTTGTTTCTGTTGTTGATATTGCTGTGGGCCACCATTGTTGTAGTAACTATCGGCAGCACCTCCATGCTGAGCCATGATCTATCGGCCTTTCAGAGACAATCAATCACTCTTGCCGAGGTTATCGCCCTGTAAGAAGAGCGGTCAATTGTTTGCGACGTATCTTTGACTTGTAGTAAAATGTGTTGGCCAAGCCAGACTGGGTCGTGGTCAAGAAGTTGGCAATGGCGCCATACAACATGGCAGTGATAGGCTAGCCTTGAAGTCATACAGTAGCCTTCCCGCTGCCGAACGCCGACCTCAAACAAGCTTTCAATAATACCCAGGTAGGAGTAGTTTAGCCTTGATACGAATGCACTCGATCCAGGGCTGACAAGCATCAAGAAGAGGATAGAGCAAAAGACTATACCTCCAAGACGAACGAAGAGAATTGCGAAGCCCGGAACTCATCCGGATTACCATAGTGTCGATGCCTAGATGGTTCTTTTGATTGTCGTCTATTCATGGACTAGGCGACTATCGTGTTGTCGGAAATGTATTACCTTAGTCAAAGCTCTTCATCCAAGTTGTAGGTTCGTCTTGAACGTTACCCCTACGAGAACTGCTTCCAAGCCACTCGCCGTATCCAATCCGTATCGGCGATCCGACCAAGGAGCCGCTTTCTTCCCTACAGACACTCCCCCAATCCCACAAATCCCAGTGTCAACCGCCCAACTGCCCATCGTGCCATCCACCCCGCCCCTACCACGCTGGCCGCCCCCAAATATCCGCATTCGAGCAGGATCCTCAATGCCTCCACATTCTGCACCCCAACCGCCCACTCCACCCCCCGACCCACCGAACCTCCAACATCATCGTATCTCCATACCACCATCAAGATGGGGAACAGCTTCATGCAACTACCCACGAACAGAGCGGTCGAGATTCCATTCGGCGTCGAACGGACGGGACCATCATCGCCCCCGTCTTTTTGTCGGCTGTCATCGCCCTCAACCTGGCCACGTGCGCCTAAACCAGCGACTTGAGCCAGCCATCGGACGGTTAGATGCTGTGCTATAGTCATCGTTGCGCAGAGAAGCAGGTAGAATGCGTATTGTAGAAGGATCGGAAGCTGCGGGATCGGCGAAGATGCAGTCATGTGCGGGAGTTGGGTTTCGATTCGCGACCATGTTAGGTACACATCGAATAGGAGCAGTAAAGTCCCCAGTCGAGTGATCGAGGGCTACATGCGAGCATTTCATAAGTATCTTGTACTCCAGAGGGATCACTTCGTAATATGATACTTACATCGAGTTCATCGTCATCGCGGCCCAGGCGATTGAAGAGGAGATGACGGTAGACCTGCGTTATCTTGATCAGCATGGATCTCACAAGTGTGCCGATTGTGATGTCTCCCGGCATAGACACAGAAAACCAAGGTGTTCGGTAGACCAAAACGCACCTGTGGCTTCACGAGTACTAGATCGATGAAGAGCACGATATAATCATGCTCCACGTATTTGTCGGCAAAGCGCTTGCACCGCGGGCACTGCGTCAATCGTACCTCACCGCCACTCACGGCCGCCGCAGACTTTGGTTTGCTTCGCGCCGGTAACTCGCCCTTCTTTGCGGTACTGGGTGGAGTCGGCTTGGTGGAGCGGTTGATGGGAGGAGGCTTCCGGGAGCCCGTGTTGCCGCTGTGAAGGACATGGTAGAGTCGGGAGACTGGATAGCGACATTCGATACAGATGGGCATGCTACCATTCCAGAGACATCTTCACTTCGAGCTGCTGGCGGGACGGTTTGCAGTAAATGTTGGGCATGAGTCCAACTGCTCATTCCTAACACCTGCCAGCTGTAAGTCCGAAGAATACTCAAACCGCTGGAAAGGGTTTGGCCATGGGTAATCTTCGGCCGATGTGCTCATATCCCCGCCCTCAAACGTCGTGGAAGGAAGACTGCTAAGGTTTTGTCCGATTACTACATAAATATACCGTCATCACCTACACCCATCTTTGTCATCACATAGTGTGCCTCGATCATTTAAAGCCCCCTTTCCACCCCTTTCTTCCGCGTCCCGAGTGTGGCAATTGGGAGCTCCGATACCGTATCAAGTCGAAGAACAGATAGCTAATCGAGAGCTCCTATGGGAGGGATAGAGAGATATTCAAGATTGATGTTTGCACTTCACCACTCTTTGGAACTACCAGGCAGCATGCTTAGGCTAGACTAATGAACACAACCAGTATGACTCTGTATAAGATGAGGGCAATAGGTTAATTAGCTTTCGACGGCTAGAGAATCAGACAGGCAATAATGACTTAGATAATTAGATGTAGCAGCCTCTTCTGGCGCCGGAAGAATACTGCCCGAGACCCGCGACATCTGGCCTTTGGTGTTTTCTGTGCGAGAACTGAAGTCGAATACAGCGGTCGGTAGGTTGGAGAAGAAAAGGGAAAAACATTCAAAGCAAAGGTAGAATGGAGATGGTGACATTCGCCGAGCATTGATAGCGACGACAGTCCCGGTCACATGCCACGGGAGGGTTTGTACCCAGTTCGGATATTGCAATGCACAGATACGATCCGATATTAGTGAGCACAGGGAAGGCATCTGTACTCATTAAGAGGGGACAATGGAGACATGTTTGAAATATAGCAGATCGATTACCAGCATTCCAACGCTCCGAACAATTGGGAAAAGAAGCGAATGAAGCCCAAGCCTGGCCAATCTAAGGAAAGCAATTTGCCCCAAGTCAACTCGTAAAAGCTCGCCCTCATTCGTCCGTGAGACTGATCGTGGCGTTATATCGGCCGTCAATAAAGTTCGGTGGCGCAAGAGGCATTGGATGGATGTTAAGCCTACTATGTCAAGTCAAAGTGGCAAGCATGCCTCGAAGAAGTTTCGAATCTTGAGCTGTAGCAGAGAAGTCATCAGCCCTCCTCTTCCTCCCCGGATTATCGCACAAGGCTCATCCTACCTTTTCTATCCTTTTCAATCTTCACTGTCTCTCCCCGGTCCTTTACTCTTTCGATAATCACGTCGCCATCTCGATCCCTGTACCGTTGTGCTTTCTTCTCTTCCTTTTCAATTTCGCGCTCGTATTTTAGCGCCTTCTTCTCCGCCTCCAACGCACGAATTTCGGCTTTGATGCTGCGCTCGTCTCGGTGTGTACTCTTACTGCGATGGGGTACCACAAGCTGCATTTCCGGGACGCTGCCGATGGCGTTCGACACCCCTACTTCCTCTATGATAACTTCTTTGCGACTAGCTGCATTCGATCGCGATCGATGCCTTGATCGACTGGGGCGAACAAATTCCAACTCGGGCGGGGGAGAGGAAGAGCTAGAACTCGACGAGCTAGAGCGAGAATGATGTTTGGAATGACCGCCGTGATGACTGTGACTCCGGCTATGGCCTCCATGGGTTGAATGACCCCCATGACTAGACTTCCCACCGTGTGTCGACTTACCGCCATGCGATGACTTACCAGCTTTGATGGTCGAGTGACCATCATCCCAGTCGCGAATCGAAGGCGGTATATTCGGAGGCGGTGGAGGGGAAACGATAATCTCCGTCCGACGTTCTATGACCTCGGGTTGAGGAGCGGGGGGGGCTTCAATCACATATGTGGTACGGCCTATTGATGGGTTAGACCCCTCTTCAAATCTCCAGATCTAGAGAAGACGAACTTTCACCCCTTTCATTCATCTCCTTGCTGATCTTGATGATCTCATCAATATGCTCCTTGGCCAATGCTTTGAGGATGATGATTGTTTCGCCCTTTGAAATGTTAGTCGGCCAAAGTCTTAGTAGGCACCGACGTATTTACCTCCTGCTCGAAAGGGTATCCCAATTCGATGATGGCCCTCTTGTTGACCAGCTTCGCTGGCATCTTGGTCTTTCCTTTTCGGGGGTATGGTTTCTCTATCTCATCTTCTTCGATTTCGAAACTCTCATGTTCCACGAACTCAGCAGAAGTGTCCGCTCTATCCCGTCTCACCCTGGAGATTTCTCTCTCACGGTAGCCTCGAAACTCTTCATGGGCAAAGCTTGCTCTATGATCTTCAAAGTCCCTCTCGGGATACCTTGGTGGGCTTCGCCTCTTGGCGCTGGTAGGGATGACGATAGTCTCCGGGGGCTCCCTAAAGCGGTCACCATAACGAGGCAATGGCTTGCGGTCAAAAGTGTCTAAACTGGACTGTCGGCGGATGATGCCTGGCCTTGGAGGAGCGCGGCGGGGCGAGGGAACAAAATCCTTGTTGATGCTCTGCCTTCGTCGATCAAAGGGAGTGATAGGCCCAGAGGCTGCGCTCCCATCGAAAGTGTCGATTTCCTCATCATAGTATCGTCCAGACTCCCGACGTCGTGCCGGTGGGCCAAAACTTTCCTTTGGTCTCTCCTTGAAGACAAATTCCTCCCTTTCCCTCTCTTCGAAGCGGAAAGGCGCAGTTCTCCCGCTTGGTCTCCGGGTCTCTCCGCCGTAGAATCCATCAGCCGAGTTTTCACGACGTTTTCCTCCGAAACCTGCTCGAGACTCTCGTGGAGGTTCGTAGTAGTCGTGTTCTTCATAGCGGTCTCGCTCGATAAGGGCAGGAGCACGAGCTCTTGCGGCTCGCTCACGTTCTCTTGTGAAGCGCTCGGGGTCCCACCTTCCGCCTGCACTGCTGCTTTCGCGATCGTTGAAATCTCCATATGCAAGATCTCCAGATGAATGGCGAGGATCTCTGCCAAAACGAGACATGGTGGCTCAGAATATTTTCAGACTGATGGATCGGTCTGCAGGTGATTGTGAATAACGTCGATAAAGTCCAGGATCACAGGTCCGATCAAAAAGAGGATATTCAGTCGGCAACGGCACGATGAACCGCTGTCAATAGGCTGCCGTGGAAAAGTAAGACCGTGGAGGCCACTCAGCTGGAAGGAGGAAGTAGATGTTCAACTGACTTGGTTGTGGCTGGGAGTCGGTTTGACGATGACGCATGGATGAGGGGTTATCTTGAGCACTGTACATTGTACATTTACTCATATGTTTTCAGAGTATATATTGAAGCTGCCAACAATGTCATCAGATATTGGCTAACGACGACCAAGCCTCGGGGTATTTCCCTAATAGAAACAGGCTGAGTCTCAATGCAATAGAACAACCACGTCCCGAAGGTATCCCGTGGTACATGATTGATTATTCAGAATCCAGAGACGGGAAACCATTTATTGCTGATGCTTCCCTGTGTTAACAGCCAATACCTTATTCATTGGCCTTGCATAGCAATGCTGCTGAGAGGGACCGGTACCAAAAAACCCTTCAAGCCTCGAACCTAGACCTATGTCGTTCTTTCCAACAACGACCCTGCTTTTTTTTCGCCTTGGAGACCCGTCTAGCGCCTGATGCTAGGTATTACCTTTTCCCATCCTTTGATCCAACAATCGTGAAGCGCCGCAAGAATGACCTGATCCATAACCCATAACCAGCGTTACACATTCCCTGTTCAAAACCAGTAACATGTGCACCATAGCCCAGATTCAAACAGAAACACTCATGCAAATACCGAAAAAAGAACACCCTCTTCGCAACTGTCCACCGGGGTAATAGAGCCGAGAACCAAAGGCGAGGGAGAGGTATGTGTGTTAATTCAAACTCATATGGATTTTGAAAAAGCGATTCTGAATACAGAGCTCGTCCATACAATGCCTGTACACAGAATCCGAAATTCGTCTTCAGAGTGCCGGCGTCTCAGGATAGTAGCCCCTGCTCGTGTCGACTCCTTGGAAGCGTCCGCAGCTGCGGACCGCGGTGCTGCTGCTGGCAGGCATGGATCCCATGGTGCTGCACGCATGAGACATTTGATAGCTCTGTGAGCCGACGTCCGACCCGAGCAGTCGTCCCGTGCCGACTAGTCCGTTGCTCGACGGTACTAATGAATTGCCATACATCGACTCTTGTTGCGACGGCAAGGCTGTCAGACCTGGCCCGAGTGAACTGGGGGCCCCAGACGGAAACAATGGACGTGGCATGTTGCTTATAGCAGGGGCCTCCAGTAAGGGGGAGGGGTAGTACTGATATCCTCAGTCACATCAACAGGCTACGCGCCATCGGTGAACTATTCGCAGCCGTACTTGCCTCTTGTGTACGACAATAGAGCACGGAATACTTCGATGTGAGTTCCCTTCTTGCATGCATATGCTTCCCATTCGTGCTTTGCCTCAGGCGTGGCAGTCTCGTCGTCTGATGCTT
>QQTW01001332.1_pt1 | contig 17151 bp, 19 predicted proteins | sample 1904831 | NCBI WGS metagenome assembly QQTW01 (sample SAMN09435610, study PRJNA476489) | Subsurface metagenome, whole genome shotgun sequencing project. | reverse complement strand
ATGCCTGCTGGCGCCGCGAAGTGGACGAGCTGCGAACGACAGCAGGTGAGGAGGGTGCAGCCGCGGACATGGTTGCTGCTGACAACGGAGTCTGTCCTGGCTCGTTTCTTATGTAGTAGTATCCCAGATGTCGTGACTCGACTGAGCGATCCGTCTGAGCAGGATGATGTGATGGTCTGCTGGTTGTCTGAGCATTCGTTGAGGCTATAAGTTCAGAGGGTTCGTTACGGGTCCGCCTAAACCAAGGTTCGCCCCTGTGCTTCCAAACAGGCAAACGGAGCCAATTCCTGGAGCAACGACGTTCCGGCCCGTATTGATTGCATCGACCGCGATGGAGATGGGCGACGTGGCTAAGACGGTCTCTCCGAATGATGGAACCGCAGAGCTCCTAAAGCAACAAAGACTGCCGGGAACGCGTCGTCAAGACGAGATACCGCTGTAGTCACGGTGGGATGGTGATGGGAGTTGGAGGTCCAGAAGGGTCAAGGCCGCCAACTGGTCGGCGCTCGCTTCCGCTTCGGCTCGTCGACCAACAACGGGGTCGCCGTTTCATCGGTACCTCGGTACTCGTTAGCGCGATATCATTCATACTGTGGTATTTCCGTGTTTCCTTTGCTTCACAAGTCGTTCCACGGACATACATGCACGCGGTGAACATGTCAGGCAAGAGGTCCAGAGCAGCTTTCGAGGTGGACTTGCAGTCTCAGCAATCGCCACTCGCCCTATACGGCACGCCTCTCCCGCCAGCGGACCCGTCAGTTCGTGACGACGGCTCCTATGTGCCTATCTGGAAGCAGGAAGTCACAGATGAACGAGGTCGGCGACGGCTGCATGGAGCGTTCACAGGAGGATTCAGTGCAGGGTGAGACAAATCGCAGAGGTCTCTTTCAGATTGGTACCGCTTCCAGACTTGCGGCACCCGACTCAGCGGCTTCCGGGTGTACGATGCTAACCGTGACCGTTCAGTTACTTCAATACCGTAGGGTCCAAGGAAGGCTGGACTCCCTCGACATTCGTTTCATCACGAACCAACCGTGACAAAGATGGCCAAAAGCAGGCACAACAGCGGCCGGAGGACTTCATGGATGAAGAAGACCTGGCGGAACGTGCCGAGGCGCAGAAACTACAGACCACAAGCGCATTTGCCGGTCTGGGCTCACTCGATGAGCATCCATCACAGGGCGGCGTCTTTACAGACATTCTTCGAAAAGACAGAGATACCATGGGAGTCAGATTGCTGCAGAAGATGGGTTGGCGACCGGGTCAGGGCATCGGGCCAAAGGTTCGGCGAAAAGCACGACCCGATACTCTTACCGATGCTGCGGATGAAGGGGAAGATATGCATCTCTTTGCACCTGACAATTCCAAGCTGATTGGCTTCACGGCCAAGAATGATCACAAAGGCCTTGGGTTTGAAGGCGAAGCTGCGCTCTCCGCATCGATCAATAGCAAGGACAACCAACCAGAAACTGCCCACGAGCCGGATCCGTTCTTACCATCGAAACCCAAGAAGAAAGGAAAACCGTTGAATCGCGGCGGATTCGGTGTCGGTATACTCAACGACAACGGCTCGGACGATGAGGATCCCTACGCGGTGGGGCCGCGGCTGTCGTACAATCGGGTGCACCCTCCGGACAGGAAGCAGAAAGGGCAGGCAAACGGGAAACCAGTCGCAGCCACTGCGAATCCGCTATTGAGCGCCAAACCCATCTTCAAGTCGCGGAAAGGCAACAATCGCATCCCGTCCCCGGGCAGACGACACTGTCACGACGGACGTCCTCCGCTCGACGGATTTGTGCTGGCCAGTAAGCCATACGCTGTCGGAGAAACCCACAATATCGCAATCCCCAAACCTCCCCCGGGGTGGAAGTCCTCCAAAACTCACGCAAAGGAGGAAGGCATCGATTCACACAGTGCGCCGAGCCAGGATCGGTCGCGACTTTCTGCGCTGGATCCGAAGTCAAGAGCAGCGCTCTTGGGAGAAGCGCAACTTCCTGGTAAATCCGTTTTTGACTTTCTTTCATCAGCAGCGCGCGACCGCATTGCTAGCGCGTCCGGTCGGCAAGATCTCCCGGCTGCTTTAGGAGAGGCGCCTACGCCATTGCCTGCTTCGCTCAGCTCGAACGAGACAAGCCGGCTGAAATCTGCTCTGCCTCCTCTGGACACTGATGTTGCCGTGGCTGCTCTACGGCGCGGTACCACTGGTTGGATGCCATACTCAGACGACACCGACAAGCAAGCAAGATATCGAGCATTTCTAGAGTATAAAGCAGGAGTCTCCGATGTTCTGCCCAAAGGGGCATCTGGCATGTCCCAAGACGACGTGATCAAAGAGCTCTACGAGTTCGCACAAGCAGCACAAGTCTTCAAACCCATGACGGGGTTGATGGCGTCTCGTTTCACTACATCCCGAGCACCTCTTGAACCTTCAATGGGCGATGCCGGTCAGGACACAGTCGCGCCGACTGAACCCACCATAAAACAAGAGGATCCCGCCGAAGCCGCTGCCAAGATTGGCATGTACGGCCAGATGACGCGCAGCACACACGCATTTCTCCCCACTCGTCTGGTCTGCAAGCGCTTCAATGTCAGCCAACCAGCCAACGTCCAGCCAGACAATCCCGAGGCAAAACCTGGAGAGACGAATCAGCCGGCGGCTTCCCTTGATCGACTCCAGATCATGCCAAAGGCTGCGATGGACAAGCTTATGCATCAATCATCTACCATGCCCGGTGCGCTGAAGACGGTGGCACATGGCGCCACGGAGCGTGTTGCAGAGTCCCAAACTGTGGAGACCAAAGTCGAAGTTGAAAGGAACGAAGCCTTGGAATCAGAGAGACCGGGAGAAGATGTGTTTCGAGCTATCTTTGGTAGCGACGACGACGACGAGTGAAACGTGCTTGAGAGATAGGTCGCGTACCTAGGTAGCTTTTTGACTTTCGCAAGTATCTACCTTCAAAGTCTTCGTGGTTGGGCCGTTTCGGGTTGACGGTATCGAATCCATCAGAAGAGATACCTATTTTGATCTCTTATGCGCTTCGATAAACTCATCAATATGAGCATAATCAACCACAGAACGCCTCGATGCCGCGTATGCGCCTCGCCCCTCGCCGTTAACGCAGCATGATGCCCATAACAGTCGGATATTAGGACCTCCTCTTAGTCCGGTATTCCCCTGTGTTAAGCTCAGGTACTTGGGGCCGTCATCATGATTTCATGGTGAACCAGGACCCCATGGCATCACATTGCTGGCTTCACGAGTAGTGCCTCATCTCCAACCTCCCACTCTTCCCTCATCCCACCGCTCCTTCCTCTCCCTCCGCAAGTAGGCAATCTTTCTACCCTCCCTGATCCGCTTGACGAAATCCATGACCTCGCGCTCGGTAGCCACACCCCCATCTCCACCCACACCGCCGTCGCCCTCCAGAAAGCTCTCCTTCAGTCCACGACAGAGAGCCTCCTGCTCGGCGACGGCGGCGCTCAACTGCTGATACAGCGCGGGCGGGCTGAAGTCGCGCAGCGCGGCATCCTGCTCCGCCTGCTTCGCGCGCCACTGCCGCTCGAGGCCTCTGAGAGCGAGCAGCCTGGACTGCGCGCCTTCGCGCTGGCGCTTGAGGTGCGCCTCGAGCGTAAGCAGGGAGTTTGCCAGAGACAAGTTTGCGGCAAGGAGCTGCTGGAGAGACGCGGTCGAGGCGGGAAGGCACGGGTGGGTGGTATCGGCCGAGTGGACGAGGGCGTTTTGTAGCGGAGGGTCTTGCAGTACGCTTTGGAGGTCGACAGTCCTAGAGAGGGACGATGTCAGCACGACCGTCCTTGTGAGATGGACGGAGGGAAGTGCACGTACGATTTGTCCTTCAACGCCACGGGCAACCAGCCTTCCTCCGGCAGCTCGTGGCCCGTTCCACCGGCTCCTTCATCCCGAGCAGGATTGTTCCCGGGCGACCACGCGAAGGAAGCAGCCGCGGATCCGTTGACTGGGCCTCGGGACGAGTGGGCCGGCGGTGGAGGGAGCGGCGGTCCGCTGAGGGGCGTCGAGGCCGGCTTGGGCGGTGGGGGAGGACCAGCAGCAGGGGCGGGACTCAGGGAGAACGAATGCTGAGAATGCGGCGCCGACATTGGCACAGTGCTGCATTCTACGCTCGCTGCTGCGTTGCCATCCGAGACGTTCTGAAGGACAAGTGGGCTCTCGGTGAAGTTGATTCGGCCGATATGACCTCGGGACTTCCACACGATCCGGAGATAGGTAGTATGCCGGGTTCTGAGCTTACCCAGGTAACTTGAATCTGATATTGATTCAATAATTGGTAAGTTGAAAGATCATAAGTGGACGAGATACGCGCACGTGCCTTTCAACTGACGGATTTGTCCGCATTATCTTTGCCTCTATGACGTGCCCAGATGATTGGAAAGATGCTGGCGGAGGAAGCTCCTCTCACTGATACCCTGGTGCTCCTATGGGGTCTGGTGCTTCCACTCAGACAAACTGACTTCACTCAAAGCCAACAAACATCGACATTAGACGCACTGCACTGGATCAAGCAGAGACTTCTGTTTTACTCTGTCGCTGTATTCTATACCTAGGTCTGTCTCTAAAAGGTTCTCTCTGCGTACTACAATCATGTGTAAACCCTTCTTGCCTTCTTCATTCAGGTTAATAGGCATGGCATCCCGGTGACAAGACTCTACAGCGTCCCAGGGGCGGTAAAAGCAGCCGAAGCCGAACGGATACAGCTTATAGATGGCTGCCCTCAGTGTTTAAGAGTATTCTCAGTGATGATGATATCTCCTTAGGTGTCGATTGGGGCTCCGAGTGTGTGTCGAGAGTGCAGCCGGAATTGCCGTGAAGACATTTTGACCAGGAACTCTCGCTGTCCAAGTAAGACGCCATCGAATCTAATCGGCATGTCGATTCTAGAAACTATCATGGCGCGAGTGTCGGCAACGAATCGCCCGTCAGCAAGGTCGCTTGCATTCCAACAAGCATCTGCTGCGGTTGGTGTTGATTAATCTGCCAGCATTTTCGTCAATGATCTTGAGCGCCCGGGGTGGACACAACTCTCTGATGACAATGCTCACTCAAGCGCCTGAGTCCCTTACCACCGGGACATTGGCAATCGGGAATCCTCAAGTGCTGGATGGTCACAGGGTAAGCCGAGGGAATGACAATGACATTTCCACGGACAATGAGAATTTGCGAATCCAGGGTTGCTGAGACCCTGAGTGTGAACGGGTCTCGAGAATTGGGGCAGCTGTACGCAGTTGCTCTCAGATCAGGCCTGCTTTTCTGCCATCGGTCCGCCAAAGCCGGAAGCTCGTTCGTGACAAGGAAGATGACTGAAGCCGCAACATTGTCCCTGGCCTGGGAGTCGACTGTAGCCAGAACGCTGTCCCTGGTCGAAAGGTCGACCGAAGCCGGGGTTTTCGCGCGAGGCGTCCGACCACAAACGATAGGGACAAGTAGTCGGGCAGAGAATCCATCTGCAGGTGGTCACTTTCGAGACTAGTCGCTTTGAGTGAGAAGCAAAAGTTGACGGCACACCCGATATCGCCAAAGAGAACTTGCAAAAGCCTCGAAGCCCCTGGTGGTGGATGGCAGTCCGACCGAGCTGGCGGCGCACCAGAGTCTAGATGCGCGCCATCCCGTACGTATCTACATCGTAGGTAGTCAACTGCATTGCAGGTCGGACATGTTGTAGGCGGCGTGGGATAACCGGACCACATAGGAAACGACAAGGACACCTGCACGCTCTGGATCACTCACATGGCGACATCTGGATCCCACCGCATCACGAAGCGTGATTCCACCTGCAGTGGGGATGCAGAGACAATTGCGGCGAGGGCAAAAAGACATTTAATAAGGGTACTCATTCATTATCAAGCGGCGGGCTAGCACAGATGCAAGGATTCCGGCATCCGAGGACACGACAAGATATGTTCCGTACAAACTTTGGAAGGACCCACTAACAATACCGGGTTTCCTCGCTGTTTGACGACTGAGATCAAACCTGGGAAGCGAGAAACGTCCTCAGTTGCCGATATTTGATGGTGGTCCATCAAGATCGTCGCTGGTGTGTTGTGTTTCTCACTTCTGCATCACGGAGGTGACTGCCCTGGATGGTGGACTGGCGAGGTCAGGACCTCATCTTCCCGCGTTGCTTGATGAGCCCTTCGCCTCTCGGGTCGACAGATGCATGCTGCAGGATGAGTGCAAGAGTTCAATCTCATCTCCTTCGAAATGCGCCCAGCATACACATGGGTATGCACGTTTTGATAGCGACGGCGCAGCGATGAGATTATCGTCAGAAAAGAAAGAACTCCGTGCGAGGTTGAAATAAAGTCGCGCGATCTCCCCGAGCCCCGGGGCGGCATCGCGTTTGGGAACTCGGATCCTCGTCGTCTCCGTGGTTTTCTGGGTTCTTTTGGGTTCCTGAGCTCCGGGAAGCCACACGAACCCCTTGTACCCCTACGCCCCGCTCTGATTGGCCGCGGGCCCTGTCACTTCCTAGCGCTCACCTCCAGACTCCCCGCGCTCACCTCCAGACTCCCCCCATAGGCGCGTCCAGCTCGGCCTCGACAGTAAACCCACAGCCTCCTTTACTCCGTACTTCTCTCTCTCATCTTCTTCTTCTTCTTCTTCTTCAACTCTCCGACAGCTACATGATTGAGTCCGACAAATGCATCAGTCCATGGCAGCTCACGCCTGAAATCGACGTTGCGATACCGCTATACAATACACAGAACCCCTGCCGATCACGTCACAGGTCGCTTTTCTTTGTCACAACTCACCAAACCATGCCCGTTCCACCCTCAATCCGGTAGTCCAGGCGGCAAAAGGAAAGCATTCCCGTCATGGACGTGGAGACAGAGCCTCGTCGACTGTCGACGGTCGGCAACACTTCCAACCACTTTCCTGCTTCGCACCCTTCCTCCTCTTCCTCCACCAAACGACAAAACCGCACATCTCAGGGACAGCCTCCCGTGCCTTCATTTGCCGCCTTCAAAGCAAAAACCTCTTCGGTTCCTGGTCAGGTACCCGTGCGAAGAAAACCTGTCCCTGCGAACCTGTCCATCTCGAGCTCCCGAACGCCCTCTGTGGATGTTTCGACAAGACGCGGGTCGCAACACAGGGAAGGCGCGCGCAACTCGGCCAGTTTCGACGGCATACAACAGCCACCCGTAGAGCGGTCACGCCAGTCGTCAGGAGTGTGGCCGGACTCGGTGCTGGAAGGACTCTCAATCTATCCCAGCGACATAACAAAACCTCCCCCGGCGCAGGCGGATGCGCGTGTCGAGCGCGAAGATCATCGAACATCGACGGCTGGCGACGCTCAGCCGTGTGATACGTCGAGCCGACCGCGATATGACAGAGGCGCAAGCAGCTATCACACAGCTCAGACGGTGGTCTCGGACCCAGACGATGATCTGCTAGCTTACCATACCTCTGAAGACACCAAGCAAGCCGTTGCAACTGCGCCGCGTGGACCGCTTACCCCCCACGAGGCGGACTCGCAGCTCTCCGCCCCGGGCCGCGACTACTTCCACCAGAAGAAGGCTTCCACGGCGACCGTCTCGACCACCACCCAAGCACGGTCGCCGGTCCAGAAGTTCACGTCTCTGTTCGGGTGGAAGTCCTCTTCGAAAACACACGAGAGCGAATCGCCCTCGACCATCTTCACGGACAGGTCCCCGTCCCCCTCAATCTCATCCTCCTCCTCAAAGTATACCGCAGACAACATGCCGCACGCGCTTCAACCGTCACCGCAGGCGATCGACACCCATAAAGCAAACTCTTCAGCACACATCTACCACTATGCCGGCCAACCGACCCCGCCGACATCGAGGCCGTCGGCGGCCTCCACGCACGCCGAAGAGCTCGAACGGGAGCTCCGCGAGGTGAGCGTGGAGCTGGCCAACTCGGTGAGACGAGAGATGGAGTTGGAAGACGAGGTCGAGCGATTCAAGAGCGAGCATACCGGGACTGCAGAGGTCGGTCGACGCACGAGCGACTACTACTCGGATTCTGGAGCGAGCTCCGTGAGACACCCGCAGAGCGACAGCGACTCGAAGATAGAAGCGCTCGAAAGACTGCGGCGGAAGGCCGAGCAGGAAAAGGCCCAGCTCAAGGTGGAGATGGCGGAGAGAATCAACGATGGCCTGACGCGGCAGAGGAAACTCGAGAGTCGCGTGGAGTCGCTGGAGATGCAGCTCAAGAGCCAGCAATCCGAGGTTACCAGCTCGCAAGCGGACCACAGAGACGTCCGACAGCTCGAAGCGACCATCGAAGACGTACGCCGGCGACTCACGGAAGAAAAGCAGTTCAAGGAGAACTTCGAGGACTTACTGGCAGCGCTTCAACAGGACCTGGAGCAGCATCGCAACGAGAGGGACAACTTGCGGGACGAGGTGGTCCCACAACTCCGTGCCCGGGTGGAAGGACTCGAAGCGGAGGCAGCAACGATGCAAAACCTCGCATACGAGAACGCACGCATGCAGCAGGAGCTGCAGTCTCTCAAGGCCCAGAACCAGGCCTTGCTCACTGAGAAGTCGAACCAATCCGAACTGCAGCGACAGCAACCGTCAGGCTTCAGCTCGATTGCCGAAGACGCGGCAGCACCGCAGGCCGAAAAGCTGCCTCGGGCTGGTCTCAGCCGTTCCAACTCGCTCGCGCGGGGCTCGGTCAGAGGCGTCAGAGCAAGCTCACTGTCGCGGTCCAACTCTGTCAGAGATCGGCCGGAGCCGCGCGAAGCGTTCTCCGACCGTCTGCAGGACATCGAAGAGCAGCGTGACGCGCTCCACCGGGCCTTGAGAAGTCTTCTGCAGCGGCAGGAACTCCAGGTCAGAGAACACCAGAAGCGAGTTCGGATGCTCGAACAGGAGAGAGACCAACTCGCTGCGTCCACACCCCGACGCGCTGCATTCCACCAAGAGGTAGCGAACCTCAGGTCCGAAGTCAACCACCTCCGGCGCAGGGCCGACGATGCGCTCGAGCAAAAGTGGCAGTGCGAGAAAGGTCTCGGCGGCCTGAAGATGGACCTGGACAGAGCACAGCTGGAGACGACATCGCTTCGGGAGCTGCTGCAGGAACACGACATCTTCGTTCCCGACCGGAGCAGCTCGACCTCGGACGATGTGAAGCAGGAGGGTGCGGCTCAGATGTCGCTCGACAGAGCCCTGCAAGAACTGCGAGCCACACACGCGCTCTCGCTGGCGCAGGTGCAGCAGCAGTTGGACGGAAACGAGGGTCTCACTGGAGACAGAGCCGATGCCGAGGACGCCCTGGCGCTGCTGAAGCAGAGCATCACGGATGCCGAGAGCGAGCGGGACGTCGCGCAGAGGGAAGCGGAGAGCTATCGCGAGCAGGCCCGGACGCTGCAGCAGTCCGAACTGGCCCATCTCAGCAAGGAGAAGCAGCTGGCCGCGCAGCTACACTCTTCGGCCGCCCGCATGGACGAGCTGGCGGCACAGGTCAAGCAGCAACTGCAGTCGAACAAGAACCTCCGGGCCCGGCTGGCAGAAGCGATCGCCCGGGGGGAGAGGGAACAGAAGTCGTCTGCCGCACGCATCGTGGAGATGCAGAGCAAGCTGAGGACGCTCGAGGACAAGGTCATGGCGGCGCAGCTGCACTCGGAGCAGGTCGTGCACAACCAGGAGACCGAGGTCCAGCAGCTGAAGGAGAGCAACAACCCGCAGCTACGTCGGTCCAGGAGCGGGCTGTTGAGCCCGGCCAAGCTGGTTCCGTCGAGTCCCAAGTCGCCTCTCTTCATGGCCAGATCACCACGGCTGAACAGGACCACCAGTGGCCTTGGACTGTCCATGGCAGAGGCGTCTAGGACGGAGGTGCTGCAGTCAAAGGTCAAGGACCTGGAGCGGGCCCTTTCGGATGCGGACAACGAGATGCAGGAGGTCGTGAGCAGGATGAACATGGCTCAGATGGAGGTCGCGGAGCTTCAGTTCGAGAGGTAGGCGCATGCCGTATGCTTCTTCGGTTTGACCTCGTTGCTGACAACATCGCACAGAGACGAGGCTACGCGCCAGACGCGGAGGCTACAGAACGAGATCCTCGCCGAGCGCGAGAAAGTCAAGGCGATGTTATCATAGTCCCGATCCACTCCCAGAAATCCCCATGATCTTGCCACCTTGGCAGTCCTTTTACGACCGTACCACGCAATCGTTTCGGCTGTCGATGTCTCTTCACCAACCAGCTATTTCTAATTCGCAAGATCGGCGCTGGCCGGTCCACTCATCATTTAATGAACGGCAGTTTTTTGTTCCTCGAGGGAGCATATTTCACGAAGCCTTCACCTACAGCATAGGGGGGGAGTTTATTTCTCCATCACGAGGTCGCGGCCTTACCGCCCTCTCTTGGATCTTTGATACCTATTGCTTTCACGTTGTGAGCACCTCGAGACGAGTGCTGGGCGGTTCCGAGGTGCTACTACTCTTTGTATGTAATTCACGCTGCGATGCCTGTCGTCCTGGTCATCCTAGGATGTCTAGGCGGTCCTTGAAAGGATCGTTATTCAAACAGTGCCTATCTGGCACGTTCACAACATGTTCGAGTGAGGACTTGACTGTGATACTCGATCAAAGCGTGCATGATTGTCTCAGAGCTATCACGAATCATACATATGTATATCCATATATCTGTGTTGCTCCGATTCCGTTGCTTGGCTTGCACCCCATGGACGCTTGTTTTCCAAGCGAGTCGTGAGTCGTGACCGGAACCTCCGTGCACCGACACATGGCTTCATGCAGGGGAAGCCTCGACCGACGTCTGGATCCCCTATCGATTAGAGACACTCTCGCACCCTGATCTTGGAAACGAGTTCCCTCGTGGCAGACTCCTGGGCCGAACAACAACCTAGGCTACTGGCATTGTTCGTCTCATTGACGATCTGCTGGTGACGGTTCCGCCCGCTGCCTGCCCCCGTTGTTGTCGATACTGTACTGCTCTTCGTCGGCGGAGTGTTGCAAGAGGAATTCCGGACGGCATCAGGCACATGCTTCTCGTGCACACAGGTATTTGCCTCGAAGTCTTAAAATCAGTATGCTAGAACCTTAACGCTCTACTTATGGGATCAGCTACAGTGAATTGGGCTTTCATAGCTTTGTCTTCACGTTGACTAGATCGGCTACCTCTCGCTCACTAATCGAGCCATATCTTTCGGGGTATAGACAAGCCTGAACCCTGCCGTCGCCTCAGTTCACGATGAACTCAAATAACCCTAACCCGCCCAACCGGCTCCAGCTAAACTTCGGCCTCGGCGACCGCAACACGTACGGTACCGCCGACGCCGGCCGTGCCTTTCCTACCACCCCGTCGACCTTCCCTCAGCCCGTGTTCCCAAACCAAGCGGGCCAGCAGGAAGTCTGGGGCGCGCAGCAGACAAAGAGCGGGTATGGCGGCGCCGGTTACTTTATGAATAACCCATACCAGCCGCAGTACGCACAGCAACAGCAACAGCAGTCCGTCCCCAACTCCCAAGCCGCCTATCGCGCCCCCGGATTCAACGATGGGACAAATGGGCTTGTGCAGCAGTTCTCACACCAGAACCTCGGCGGAGCACCACGATCCTCGAGCCCCTATGCCCGCCAGCAGTCACCGGGTCAACGATCTAGGACCCCGGGCGGCGGACAGCAACAGCAGCAGTATGGTAATTATCTGGGTGGGCCACCTCCGAAGCCACAGCCCCCGGGCGTGTCTCTCCACGATGAAGAGCCTCCGAGCAAGAATCCGGACAAGTATGCCGACACGGTTCTGAAGAAGGCGAAAATCTCCACCGGCCTCGTCAGCAACTTCTTCAAGGACAGCGTGCAGCGTGCACGTGATCGTAACGGCCGGTATGTGTATCTCTGCAAGCCTCGCCAAGATGATTGGCTAAGCGGCGCGACATAGGGCACTGGAACTCGACCAGCTCATGAAGGACCCTTCGTACTCCGACGCACGGAAAGAACAGAAGCGCAACAACATGCGCAGGGCGGAAGCTCAATATCTGCGCTTCCTGCGCACCAAAGAAAAGCCAGAGAACTTTGCCACGCTCAAGATCATCGGCAAGGGTGCCTTTGGTGAGGTCAAGCTTGTGCAGCGAAAGAACGACGGCAAAATCTACGCCTTGAAGTCACTTGTCAAACATGAGATGGTAGTGCCTCCAGACCGAGTCCGTCACGCCTGCTAATGCTCTTATCAGTTCAAGAAGGACCAGTTGGCCCACGTCCGCTCCGAGCGAGATATTCTCGCCGAGTCCGACAGCCCGTGGGTTGTCAAGTTGCATACCACCTTCCAGGACAGCACCTTCCTCTACATGCTCATGGAGTTTCTTCCCGGTGGTGACTTGATGACCATGCTGATCAAATATGAGATTTTCTCCGAGGACATCACCCGTTTCTACATGGCTGAGATCACGCTCGCCATTGAAGCCGTGCATAAATTGGGCTTCATCCATAGGTTCGTTTACTCAAGCCTCCGCAGCGCCTCCGCCGTTCATGCGTGCGCGAGTGGGAGTGGACTAATAGGGCAACAGGGACATCAAACCAGACAATATTTTGCTGGATCGAGGAGGCCATATCAAGCTGACCGATTTCGGTCTGTCTACCGGCTTTCACAAGGAGCACGAGGCTTCATACTACCAGCAGCTGCTGAGCGGCAAGCCAAAGTCCTCGCGCGACAATCGCGCCTCGGTCTCTCTGGAGCAGATCCAGCTCACGGTGAGCAACCGCTCGCAGATCAACACCTGGCGCAAATCGCGTCGTCAGCTTGCGTATTCGACAGTCGGCACCCCCGATTACATCGCGCCCGAAATCTTCAGCGGCAAGGGCTATGATTTCGGCTGCGACTGGTGGTCCGTTGGCACCATCATGTACGAGTGTCTGATCGGCTGGCCGCCGTTCTGCGCCGAGGAGCCGCATGACACGTATCGCAAGATTATCGATTGGCCGAGGAACCTCCAGTTCCCGCCTGACCAGAAACTGGGGCCTGAAGCGGAGGATTTCATCCGAGGGTACGTAGTGATTCAGTCTCTCTTATTTGAGTAGGCGCATGTGCTGATGCTGCTCACTAGTCTCATCTGTGATCCCGATCAGCGTCTCGGCCGTCTCGGTGGCGCCCACGAGATCAAACAGCACCCGTTCTTCCGCGGCGTCGACTGGGCCGGCTTGCGCAAGATTCGAGCACCGTTCGAGCCGCGCCTGCAGTCCAACATCGACACGCAGTACTTCCCCATCGACGAGATCCCGCAGGAGGACAACTCGGCGTTGCTCAGGGCGCAGACTGCCCAGGCCGGAGAGGATCTGGCGGCCGAGATGAGCCTGCCGTTCATTGGATACACCTACAAGCGCTTCGATGCCTTCAGGAGCTCCTGAGCTGTAGGTCCTGCGGTTTTTGATGAGCTTCTCGGACTTTCTACGACAGCGAAGCTGGGATTGATTTGGGGAAATGCTACTTGAGATGATGGATTACATCCACGTCGGGGATTCATACGACCGCTGCGTCGATACGGGCTGCTCGTTGCCAATGGTGTTTGCTGTGTTTCGCTGCTGATGCAGGTATAGCGTTCTTTGGTCGAAGCAAAGCAACACTTGAAGTAGACACTTTATAGCAGACCAGCAATGACAGCCGAGATTCACGAACAAGCTTCCATAGTGGTAAAGGATGACTCTTGGCCGAGTCTATAGAGAACTTTCGTGGCCGATGTCCTGCTTCGACTGATTACTTGATAGTTGTCATGCGTTGCTGAGAAAGCCAGTTTTGATGCGATGCAACTACCTGTTGCCGCTTGGTCTGAAGTGGGATATCTTGCAGATGAGAGCAAATCGGGTTGATGGTCCTCCTCCCTCTCAGCCGTCCACGCGCCATAACGCCTGCCCATGCACCGCCGAGTGAGCCTTCACAGTTCCCTTCACGCCGATGGCAGAGAACACAAATGTCATCTCAAGCAGCATCGCAACCGTCACAGTCCCGTTCATCGAGCTTCAAACTGCACCATCCTATCCACCAACATCTGTCAGCACGTCACCCTCGGCACAAGCCAACGTCCAACGCAGCAAGGCAACGCAGGACGCCCCCCAAGCTCGACTGACCTGTTCGTCCGCTCCTTGTACAAAACCCGATGACCGCACTCCTTGCACCTGATGGGATCGCCGCGCTTGATGACGACCTTGGCGTCGCAGTCCCCGCAGGCATACTGCACCGGCTTGCTGTGGTCCTCGTAGGTGGACATCGATGCGGTGGTGGTGTTTGCCGTGTTGCCGGCTGGGGTGGAGGAGCCGTAGGCGCCGGCGCTGCCGTTCTGGTAGTTGCTGGACATCTTTGTGGCTTTTGATGACGAGCTTTTTAGGAGGGGGAAGTGGGTTGGGACGGCAGTTGTTGTTTGAGAAGTTGAGTGGGCGGGAAGACCTCGGGACCTCGGGAGCTTCATCGTTCGAAAGCGGTGAAGGATTTCTGCTGGATTTATACCCAACATCGCTTGCCTAAGAGTCTCAGGCATTTTAGACTCGCAAGGTTCCTTTAGCGCATGCTGATGCAGCAGCAAAGCGGCCCCGGGTACGGAGTACTCTATGATAGACAGAACTCACGTGATAGTTTCTGCATCTAGAGAGACTGATATGCCAGGCCGAGGTAAGCTGGAGTAAGGATCTTCATTTCTGCAGCATTTCTCGAGGAAATTGAGCCGGCAACCCATGAGGAGGCAGGGTACTACTTTCACCTCTTTGGTTTTTGCCACTGATCAGAGCATGCCCTATGATCTTACGAGTCATTGGGACCTCAGTAACTGGCACTGGAACTTCTCAAGCTTGAACGTGTAGTGACTGAATTTCAGATACGAAGCCTATTTACGATCCCATCTCGTAACAAAGGAGCAAGTAGATTCAAGGAAACATGATACCTCGCAGACTTTTCTCAGTTCTCTCAATTGACAGTCTGTACCATTCGCAGCGGATCGATACATATTCGTTGCGACGCTCCTTTACCGAAGCCCACCAGCCGGGATTTAGCGGACACAACATTGCACTTCGGCAGGCCCAGGGCAATAACCCCTTGAGGATGTCAGCCATTATTTTGTCAGAGAAGTGCGACTAATAGAAAGAGGAGGGAAATAATGTCGCAGAAAGGAAAACAAAGGGTAAGCTTACGGAACAAATCTGCCTCGACAGACACTGGTGGTACGACGACAATCTCCGGCATCCAGTCCAGGAGGTTTACATGGAACCCCTACGCGGCAGCACTGCACGCTGGAGGGACCTAGTCACAACACTCAGCATGAGAACGTCTGTGGCTCCATCGATATGATCATAGGATGCCATCAGCCCTTGCGTGATGATTTACCCGGGCAAAATCCTGGAATCGAAACCCCAGGGCAGTCATTTCCGACAAAGAGACAGCCACCAGGTCCCTGAACCGATGAAATCAAGATGATTAGCGGCGGAGATCAGCAGGAGGATCATGACTTACATTTAAGTTACCACGGCCAGTAACGGTACAGCGTGTGCCAACTTGACGAACGAGAAGAGCAGGCTCCAGTTCCGCCTCGGCTTCGGGCTCAGCCTCGGGCAGGGCCTCAGCCTCAGCTAGAGGTTGAGCCTCAGGCAGGGGCTCAGGCTCTGTCTCCCGTGGCACGAGGTTCTCGGAGGCAACAGGCTCCGCTGCGCGAGGTGCAGGCTGGACTACAGCATGAGCCAGTGCCAAGGGCATCAATAGCAAACAGAGCTTCATGGCTTGGGTTGCTAAGATTGGTTGATCGAATGGAGACAGTTAGTTACGTCTCCGATGGCAGGATTGGAAAGCTGTGAGGAACAATCGAGCGGATCTCGGCTCCTATTTATGTTTGAACACGCCCTCGTCTCAACACGCTTCAATCATGCCAAGCTTGATTGTGAAAGAAGCAGCAGTATGGAAGCTGCAGTGTGGAGCTGAAAGATCATCCTACAGGTGCAGCGTCATGATGCAGACACTGACGCAACGAACCAAAGCGCTCCAGCTTCGAGGTTTCCTTGGGCAGGTAGCATGCAGCCCCCTACATGTGCGCTTTGATATCTCACTTGCAGCTTTTCAAGCCAATCAGCCGATCTTCCAGGCGTCAATACACCTTCGACTAGGCCTAGACCGCCCGCGGAAACGGCAAGATCAATTCAAAGATTCATCACGTTTATACCCGGTCGAAACAACGACATGCTGCTTGGCCAAGTACTGCATAGTTGATCAGGCGGAGTTGGTTCTCCTAGCCTGTGCATTGCCGTGAAAGGTGCCAGCAGGATTATAACGTAGCTCCAATGAAAGGCGGATGATTATACGGCAAGTGGATGAAGCAAAGCTTATTTTAAACCAGGGCCGAATACATCCGTCCGCGAGAGGCGTATGCGAGAGCTTCTAGGTCTTTTTATTCAATTTGTACGATGGCTGTTTTATCCTCGACTACCGGAAGCTACCTAGGTAGTGTGTAAGTCAACCAATTTATAGCTGGTGCACCAGCGGCATAAACTGCAGTTAGTAACCTCGGAAGAAGGGGAAAACTCAACGTAATAAGCTCGGGGAGACTAATATGATCATTCTCTAGGTGAAACTAGCTGAGCAAACAACCAAGCTTCTACTAGGAATCACGGAGCTAAGACTATGATATTATTAGTTGCAATTGTATCGATTCGAGAACTCCAGAAAAGCAAAAAGCAAAACGACTAATAATAGATCGTCCAACAGGCCGTCGGCGAAAGACAGGGTCCACCAGGATCATTAATTGCGGCTGAACTCTAGTATCATAGGAGTTTGACATTGTTGCTGTAGCTTCCAGCTTTCTTCTTGATGGACTCCGATTCTTCCTTGACCTTCAGCCGCTTCCAAGCTACTTCATACATTATACTTTGAACGCATCCCTTGGCTTCTGCCAAGAGGAAACTACAACGTCGACAGAAGGCGGATTGTGCATTCTATTTAGAATGTGACTATGTCACTTTACTTCAAATCCCTCATTTCCCATCCACTTACATGAGGAAGCAGTGAAAACCGGTTTCGGAAATGCGATTCAGCCGTAAGAAATCAGATCGTACGGCTGCTGCTGATTATGCAGGCTCGGCATTACGTTAATTTGCGTCTTAGACATCCGGTTTGTGGCGATATATCTGCACTCATCCACGATATTGGGAACCCGCGGAAGTGTTCCA
>QQTW01001331.1_pt1 | contig 17152 bp, 16 predicted proteins | sample 1904831 | NCBI WGS metagenome assembly QQTW01 (sample SAMN09435610, study PRJNA476489) | Subsurface metagenome, whole genome shotgun sequencing project. | reverse complement strand
AGTTTCAATCGGATATGTAATTTGGCTAGTGCATTAGGGTAGGAATAGCGAACCAGTCATCGCATTCAGTTTGTTTACTTGCCCAAGCATACCTCATGGCTTAATCAAATTCAATGCTGGTTTAGCATCCTGGTACGCCGGTTACGACAGAGGTGGAAATTTTACTCCCACTGCGGATTTAAAGCAGAAAATCTTGGATTTTATTGCTTACTTTAATCGCACGTTAGTAAAACCATTTAAGTGGAAGGAGGAGGGCTACAGAGACACCAATTTCAAAGAGTTAATTTTCCCTGACAGCCTACAGTAGTGAAGCTAAAACACCTTGAAGTAGGAATCTGCCAGACTTAGAGAATCTGGCGAGACACCTTGCACAATAGAGATTAGATCTGGAGGGGCAGTTGGATTGTCTCCATATTCAACAAATATACCCGTTCCGGTGGGCAAGTAAACAAACTGAATGCGATGACTGGTTCGCTATTCCTACCCTAATGCACTAGCCAAATTACATATCCGATTGAAACTCCCATCAAACAGTAACTTCACTGTCCCAGTCGGTCCATTACGCTGTTTAGTGCAAATAACTTCTATCACCCCACGCTCTGTAGTAGACGGATTGTAATACTGTTCCCGGTAGCAGAAAAGAATAACGTCCGCGTCCTCCTCGATTCTGCCGCTGTCCCGCAAGTCCGACTGAAAGGGTCGCTTATTACTACGGTCTTCAACGCCCCGATTAAGCTGCGACAGCAAAAGAATCGGCACTTTACACTCACGCGCCAGCAGCTTCAGTTGCCGTGTAATTTCACCCAGTCTCTGCACCAAACGGCTATCCCCACCATCAACCATCAGCTGCAAGTAATCAATCACTACCAACTTCAAGCCCTTACACTGGAATATAGTCGCACGAACTTTAGACCGGATTTGTTCGACGCTAGGGCAAGGGATATCATCAATCAGAACAGGTACTTGGCTCAACGTATCAGTAGCCTGCGCAACTCTTGTCCACTCGTGTGCTAGAATCTTGCCCTGACGCAGTTGCGTGGCTTCAATTTGTGCCAAGTTGGAAACGTAACGCTGCACAATTGCATCAGCAGACATTTCTAAAGAGAATATCAAGGTGGGCAGCTGACTTCTGGCAGCAATCTGATACGTCATACTACACGCCAACAACGATTTTCCCATTGACGGGCGACCACCTACCACAATTAGGTCTTCAGGATAAAAACCCCCAGCCAATAGGTGATCGAGATCGTAAAACTCAGAAGCGATAGCAGGCGGCGCACCTGTGAGAGCAAGCTCCTCCATCTGCTGAAATACGCGCAGTGACACACTTGCTACTAGTTCCGGCTGGTTACTTTGATGGCGTTGCTGATGCAAGGCGAAAACCTTCTGCTGTGCTGCATCCAGGCGTGTGTTTAGGTCAGATGCTTGATTTCGTCCCAAAGTAATAATTTCTTGCCCAACCTCCATCATCCGCCGAGAAATGGCTTTTTCTGCAACGAGTTGAGCTAGTGCATCCACGTTGATACTTGTGACGGTGCTTTCAAATAGCTTCGCCATCTTCATTCTACCGCCCACCGCAGATAAGATATTGTGGTCAGATAGCCAGTTTGTGACTGTTTGTAGATCTACGGGCTGATGCGATGAATGCAAAGCGCAACAGGCAGAGTAAATTAACTCATGAGCATGGACGTAAAACGCCTCTGGCTCCAACAACTCGTGTACCCGTTGCATGGCGCTTGGATCGAACAAAATGCTGCCAAGTACTGCTTCTTCAGCATCAATGTTCTGTGGTGGTAATGATTCTGGATAAGCCGATGGAAAATCAACAAGATTGGAAGTCATCACAAAAACTCCAGTAAGCTAATCGGCATGGTGAGGTTTGAAACTTAAGAGCAGGCAAGCAGTTGTTGGCGCAAATAACGCTCTGCGTAGCCAAGCCAATCTCTATGCCACCCCTCAAGTGAGATAAATTCTTCTTCGCCAAGAGTTTTGTATGCCTGTAGCAGCTGTGCGTGCCAGGAGAAGGGCATCATCGGGAAATGAGGTATTTCTCTTGCCATTTGGTGTGCATGGCTTACCTCTTGCTGGCGCTGGCGTTGGGCAATCAAGCTGTTAGCATTGTCACTAAACGATTTGAGGCTAACGATGGCTTCATTCTTTCCGCTACGCGCTTCCCGTTCTAAGCGATCTAGAGCTTTGATGCAGTGGTGATGGTTTTTCTGCCCTTTAAGTTCGCCAATCTGGATTGAGTAATGGGTAGGGGAACTGAGGTAAATCGCTTCAACCATCTCTGGGAGCCATTGCCCTTGCTCGTCCTTGCCTGGGGTTTTCTGTTGCCCCCAACGTAGGTCTTCTGCCTGTTTTAGCTGCTTTGTCAGGGTGGCTAGAGCAACGGGAGCGGAATTGGTTGAATTGGCGCGATCGCACTTTACGACATCTGGGGAAATTGTGTGGCGAAGGGGAGGATTTTTTTCATTGTCAAGCGGCAGGGGTGGAGATGGCAGCGATTGAGCCAGAGCATTGGTCTGGATAGATTGCGAAGGGAGTATTTCTACTTGCGGCTGTGGTGCAGGTGTATGAGTGTCAGATGCGTCCACTCCTTTTTCCGACAGGTGGGATTCAAGTTGCTTTTCGAGTGGATAGCGGCAGGTTGTCTCTGACGAAGAAAAAGAAATCTCCAACTGCTCTACTCGTTCGGCTTGTCCTACTTGCTCGGCTTGTCCTACTTGCTCGACTTGTCCTACTTGCTCGACTTGTCCTACTCGTTCGACTTGCCCTACTTGTTCTACCCGCTCAAGTTCTGCTTGGGGGGTAAGGGGGGAAATAGATACTTCTTTAACTAAATACTTATTTTGATCAGTACTTATTATGTGGTCTGATTTTCCGTAATGCGGTTTATCCGTAATGCGGTTTTTCGTACTTCGGTGTCACCGACATTCGATTTTCGTACTTCGGCATCACCGACATTCGATTTTCGTACTTCGGTACTAACCCTTGATTTTCCGGCTTTTTTACCGACATTCGATTTTCGGACAACGGTTGAAACCGCTTCATCTTGGGGAATTGGCGTTTCTCGAATCACCTTTTCCCAGCCAATGAATTTGCCAGTCTGCTGGGAGCGAACCCGTCGCATGGTCATGTAGCCATGCTCTTGCAATTCGTTTAGCGCAGACATTACTGCTGCTCTGCCGTCTTTATCTGATGCAGCTGCTATATGATCGATGTTAACTGTCCAGTTATTTGGGTAAGACAGCAGCAAGTGATGCACCCCTCTTGCTTTGTAGCTGAGGCGCTTGTCTCTCATAGTTTTGTTGCTGATGCAGGTGTAGTCGGAGCTATGTTCTATGCGGATAATAGTCATGATGCACCTTTTGTACTGGGGCTAAATGGAGGAATTTTTGGCTCAATCAAGGTGGCAGACGTTAAGAAGATACAGGCAGCATGGAAAGGAGTGGATTGGGAATAGCGAATTCCCAATCCACTCGCGGCGTTAAAATAATTCCAATTGCAACTGCCGTGCTACTTGTTGCAGCGCACCTTTCTTGTGTAGTTGGGCGATTGCTGTTGCCAGCTGTATCTCGGTTAGTCCCCACTGCTCACAGAACGAAAGAATATCTATGGAGGGGTTAGATTGGGTATAAGTCAGCTTGATTGCTAAGTAAACGTACAACTTATCCTGAATCAGCCCCGTTTCGCGCAACCGTAGTAGTTCCTCGCGGTCGATGACGTACTCAGTTGCACTTGTTGGATTGGGGGCTAACACTTCTACTTCTGCTACGAGTTCCATGATTATTCCTTGTTTAGATAAATATTTTGATTTGATGCGGATAAAGCTTGTTGCCAACCCTTTTCTACGTGGGAGTCACAGGCATTAGTTGAGGCGATCGCGGAGGGCTTGAAGTAAAATTAGGCAGCGCTTTCCTTCGGGAGTCACTTGAAAGCGGACATTGGGCAGCGTAGCGCGGTGAGATCGTCTTTGTTATCGTGCGATCAGCGCCAGTCACCGGATTTAGTGGCTCGGCTAGTGCAAACGCGCAACATTTGCCTAATAGGAATACCATTTGAAATAATAAGAGCGATCGCTGATTCTTACCCCTAGCTGCCCAATACGTTGCTCCCCGTGTTGGGTATGCCTAGATATTGCTTGGAGTTGCCAAAGAGACAAAACAGATGGATAAAAACACTGCTGGGAAAAAGAGCGCTACAACTGGACTATTCGCCAAAAGCTTTCCGTCGTCTACTCTTCAGGCTCTTGGGCATCAGGATTGACAGATGTAAGCCAGTGAGAACCATGTTCGGGTAAATTGTTCCAGTATCCAGCTAGTTCAGGACACCCCCAACCGATTTGAATCTGGATTTCTTGATAGTACGGTTCTGGGTCTAATGTCCAGCGGCTGAGCGATCGCTCAAAGTGATTGGTACTAAGTGTTGCCCATTGACATTGCGAGATCAGTAGCTCGACAACACTTGGAGTAACGATCGTGTCTGGCGTTGTCTGCCCCTTGATGTTAGTTCCAGCTTCCCATATTTGCAGTTCTTGAGTCACGTTCAGCCAAAAAGCCACTGCACGCTGTTTGTAAGAATGCATCAGTTCCAGGTCAGATGGTAGTGATATTAACTGATCGTCAATAACAGGGAATCGAAATAGCTTGCCCTCCACGTCTATCTCTTGCCAGACAACGCCTGAAATTAAATGCTGTGCTTGATACTTCCAAATTTCGGTGCGGAAGTCGTGATAAGCTCCAATTTGTTGAATTCCTCTTTCTTGCAGGATAGCCAGAGCTTCTTCTGGAAACCCAATGTTGGTAGGACTAAGTTTTAAGCGTTTTCCATCCATGCAGGCATCACGCTCCCCTGCTAAGAATTGGATTAAATCTTGAGTAGTGTAAGTCATTGGCACTCCTATGTTGTCATGACTAATGTGATCGCCTGATCCAAAATATCGACATCAGCTTCAGAATAGACGTTGACCATGCGAGTTGTACCAGCGACGAACTGCTCTCGCTGCACGGGCTTTTGGCCATGACGCTGTTGGTAGATTCGAGCTGCTTGCTTACCAATTTGGCAAAGTTGGGTAGAAGTAGGGCGATAGCCAAGTACCAACGCCCGATCTGAAACTGGAAGCTCAACCCGACCTGGTAGTGCTGGTTGCAGCTTTTCTTCTAGCAGTAATTCAGTGCGCTCGTCGCAGCCACCAAGCCGTTGGAATAAGTCGATGCCAAGTTGAATGGTTTCTAGGCGTTCTTTTGGGGAAGAAAGTTTTGCTGTTGGGGCAGAAGGTTTAATAGAGTAGCTGCCTGTTTTACGGACGGATGGTATGACTTCATGGAATACCCAGCGTTTAAACCGTTGAGCAATCGGCTTGCGAGATTTAAAAACTAGGCGATATAGCCCAGGCTCCATTACAGTCAACATTTCTTGTTCACCGCCAAGGGTACGAACAATCTTCGTACCCTTTTCATCTGCTTCTAAAGGCTCTAGTGCCTTGCTGGTATCGCTCAATTCCAAACACTCACAGATATCCTGGGCGACCCATTCAGGTTGCTCGGCAGTACCAACAAAGCGGACTTGCTGCGCTTCAAAGGCAAAAACTGTTAAATTCGTCATCGTTGTGACCTGAGTGATTTCATGGGTTAAATCATGGCAAGTAGCGATCGCCCAACTCTGTAAATAAGAGCGCTATTTGTTTGGGTTTGAGTTTTTAAGCAAAGCGCTACTTGGAAAGAATAAGAATTGAGCTTCAACTACAATTAATTCCGTTGAATGATAAGCACAAAGACTGAACTTAGCAGTATTAGCGCTAAGTCATGCGAAAATTCCATATGCCTATCTTATTTTTATGGGAAGGGCAGGTAGTTTAGCTTAGCTTTCTAACGCAAAAGCTAACTGCCTCTTAACTACTATTAAAGCGTTAAGTATTGACTGTTGCCAAGACTTGACGCTAATGCTTAGCGCCTATATGTTGTTAATTATAGTTTAGCCAATGGATATGAGAGTTTTAAGGGAGCGATCTGGACTCAAAATTTTTGAAGTAGCCACCCAGTTGAAGTGTGCTGAGTCTTCTGTGCGGAATTGGGAAAAAGGTAGGACAACCCCCAAGCTGGAAATATGGCAGGTCTTTCGTTTACGTGATTTATACCACTGCACTGAAGAAGAACTAGAACAAGCTGTCAAAGAGTCTCTAGTAAAAGGTAGTGAAAGAGTCTCTGACAAAGAATAAATTGGAAAGTAAAAAAGCTGGAAAAAACGACTCCCTCAAATTGTAATGAAGGTTAAAAGCCTAAAACAGCTTGTTCTTAGACGCGGTAAGGCAAAATCAACCTAAGAATTAGCTATTTGGTTAAGTATTTCTTCCATTAGAGGTCATTTGTAAAATAAGCAAAACCCTCACCGCTCCGTCATTAGATTAATAGCAGGGTTATGTATTTATAAGGGTGACGCTTACTTTGTAAATCAGTTCTTACCGCTGATAGCAGTTAGCAATATAGATTTTTTTAGTTTAATAACTGTTAATTATTAGCGCTAAGTATTAGCAGCGTTAAGTATTAACGCTATTATATAAGAGTGGATGAGGAAAAGTGAACTGCCTCACCGAGAATAAAAAATCCAGGGTTGCACTTTTATTTAAGAATTCCAAAAACAACAGAACCATTTAAAACCAAATAACCCCCTCCGCTTCCAGAAACTAACGTGGCAGCCCGATTTAACGGTGCGTTGAACGAGGAGCAATGACGGAGGATTTAAGACCAAGACGACCAAAGAAAAGCCCCAGCAACTACTAATTGACTGGGGCGACGTATTAATACCAAGGACATTGTAGCAATGCAAACAGATACAACTGTCAGATTCTAGAATTCAAACTCAAGCTCCCAAAACCTGGGACAAACGTGCGATTCGTTGGTAGCCCAATCACGGTTTTTAGTCCGTACATAAGCTACCCAACCTGGCAGCAGATTACTGCCATTAAGGCTGAACTTCAAGGTCGATGTAGGTGAAAGCCCTACCCGTCAAACTCAGACGTGACTCCTTATCTGCCCACACTGACCAGACTCGGTTTCTGGAGGGTGAAGCTGGGAACAAGGGCGCAATCAGACAACCGTTATGGGCTGACACTGGCGCTAATAGGGGGTTCCTACGATGAAACAGACTCTAAAAAAGCAACCTACCAAGGTGGCAGGGCATAACATAAAACCCCTGACCGAGCCAGAGATTAGTACCCCGCCGCATTTTGTTTGTGATAGCGGCAAGAGTAAGGGGTTCTGGCGGTTGAAGTGAATCCATCTAAAGGAACAAACAATCGACCTTGAGGAACGAATAAAAACAGTCTGTTAGGTCTGGGGCTTCGTACCCCTAGTAGGCTTGACGAGAAGCGGAAATCCGCAGACTGGGTAGGATGCAGCGTAATTGCTGCAAGGTTCAAAGAAAACACTGTTTGGAGTAGAGCATGGTTAGGCACGCGCGACCTGAACTGGTCGTTTAGTAAGGGAAGCCTTCTTCCCTAGAGGATTCACACCCTCTACCCCTATGTAAAAGGCTCCTTGGAGTCCGACCACGCCTGAGTAGGCAACGAAAAAGGCGGAATGCAGGTCACAAACGTACCCAGTGCTGCCAGCCTAAAGCGGTTCAGGGGCAAAAAGGGGAGTTTTTTTCTCATGGTAAACGAAAGTGAACTGTTATTAAACTGCGACACCATGAAAGAGCCAAATAGGGCTGATAGGCTCTAACCAAAAGGTAAGCAGGTGGTCACATCACTGTGTCTTTGATGTGACGTGTGGACACAATCCCTGCCGCAGAATAGACAGTACCTAAAAGAAAAATAGAAAACTAAAACGAAACAACAGGGTAAACCCTACAGAGTCTGAGAAATGTCGATTATTCTCAGTAAGTCGGAGGCAACAAAGACCGAACTCTCTGGAGGGTAGAGGATGGAGTAAAAAGCGAAAGCCCACCTGTAACAGAGGGGATAGGGGTTCAAACTTTGCCCCTGACCGAAAGGAAAAGCAGACTTACTCTGGGTCTTATGAGAAAGAGACTCTCGCATAGAAACCTAATTCAAGGATAAGTTAGATGTCGTGCATTAGTACAACAAACGGACTGCGAAAACCACTAGAAGATTGGAGCCAAATTAATTGGCGCAAAGTCAACAAGTCGGTTAGGAATCTACGTCAAAGAATCTTTCTCGCGAAAAAACTTGGTAACTTTTGGAAACTGCGAAGTCTCCAAAAGTTAATGCAAAGAAGCTACGCAAATTTATTATTAGCAGTTCGGCGCATCACCCAGACTAATAAAGGTAAAGCAACGGCAGGAATTGATAAACAAACTATCAATACCCCAGAGCAACGGGTGATTCTGGTAAATAACTGGAACGGCGGAAATCAAAAACCCACTAAAAGGGTAATGATACCCAAAGCCAACAGAAAATTTCGACCGCTCGGAATCCCAACCGTGCGTGACAGAATCGAACAATCAATAATAATGAATTCACTAGAACCTGAATGGGAAGCCGTATTTGAGCCAAACTCCTATGGTTTTCGATGCGGAAGAAGTTGTCACGATGCCATCGGGCAATCTTACATAAGGCTACTCGCTGGCAGAGATACCTGGGTTCTAGAAGCTGATATTCAAGGTTTTTTTGACAACATTTCCCATGAATCCATCCTAAACATGATTAGTAACTTCCCAAGAAGAAACCGAATTAAAGGATGGTTAAAAGCTGAATTTATTTTGGAAGGAAAATACAATCCGACCGAGACAGACACACCACAAGGCGGGGTGATTTCGCCCTTACTAGCCAATATAGGATTGCATGGATTAGAAACATATATAAAATCCACCAACCCTAAACTTGGCGTGATTAGATATGCCGATGATTATATCATTACGGCTAGAGATAAGGAAAGTCTCAAAACTGCCCAAATCCAGATTCAGAAATGGTTGTCAGAAAGAGGCTTGAGTCTTAGCACGGAGAAGACACTTATAACGTCAATGGAAGATGGCTTCGACTTCCTCGGTTTCAACCACCGCCATTACGACGGAAAACTGCTAATCAAACCATCCAAGAAAAAAGTCCTAGACTTCTGTAAAACGATCGGGAGGGAAATTGCAGCATTAAATGGAGCCGAACAAGATGTCGTTATCAAAAAGCTCAATCCAATTCTCCGAGGTTTTGCGAACTATTACAAAGGAGTAGTTAGCAAAGAAACCTTCAGCCTTATATCACATCGAATATGGCAATACCTTTGGCGCTGGGCAAAGCGTAGACACCCCAGCAAAAACACAAAATGGGTTCGCAAACGTTACTTCAAAACAGTAAATGGCAATAAATGGGCATTCGCTTGTATTACAAGCGACCGCCGAGGGAAGGACAAAGAACTTGTCCTGTACCAGATAGCATACACGCCCATCGAACGCCACATAAAAGTAAAAGGTAACGCAAGCCCCGATGACCCCTCCCTGAGAGAATATTGGGAACTCCGCCACCAAAAATATGGGAAGAGCTACTGGGAGAAAAACTCCCGGAATTACAAAATAGCCCAAAACTAAAAATGGAGATGTCCAGTTTGTGGCGAACCATTATTCAGCACAGAGGAAATTGACACCCATCATATAGTACCTGTGGCAGAAGGTGGAACAAACGACATGGAAAACCTCCAGCATTTACACAAAGCGTGTCATAAACAGGTACACAGTAAACCCAAGTCATTTCGCTTGAAGTAAGGCTTGAGCCGGATGAGTGTGAAAACCTCACGTCCGGTTCTTAGGGGAGGGGAGAGCGGTGACGCTCAAACCTTACCCGACAGCCCTAGTGCTAGTGAACTTTGGAAGAACCTCCCCTGGAAGAAATTCCGGAGAGATTTATTTCGCCTACAAAGAAGGGTGTTCAAAGCAGTTTCAGTTGGAGACAAGCGCAAAGCGAAGTATCTACAGAAACTTATCTTGAAATCTAGTGCAGCTAGATTTCTGGCAATCCGACAAATCACTCAACTGAATGCTGGTAAGAAAACGGCAGGGGTTGACGGCAAAGCGTCCCTCTCATTTGAGGAACGCCTTTACTTAAGTGAAAGACTTAAGCAAAACGTTAACACATGGAAATCAAATAAGCTTCGCGTTATCCCAATCCCTAAAAAGGACGGGACGATGCGGATGCTAAAAGTTCCAACTATTGCGGATAGAGCGTGGCAATGCCTCGCAAAATATGCCTTAGAACCTGCTCACGAAGCAACTTTCCACGCTAGAAGTTACGGGTTTAGAACAGGGCGAAGTGCGCATGATGCACAGAAGATGCTGTTCTTAAATCTACGCTCCAATGCAAAAGGAATAGATAAGCGAGTCTTAGAACTTGATATCGAAAAGTGTTTCGACCGGATTAACCACTCATCAATCATGGAACAACTCATAGCCCCAAAGGGCATTCGGGCAGGAATTTTTCGCTGTCTTAAATCAGGAGTTAACCCAGAATTTCCCTCACAGGGAACGCCGCAAGGTGGAGTGGTTACCCCTCCCACAATGTTGCAAAATTTCTGATTCAGACTTTGGGACTTCAGGAACCTCCCCTACCCGAAAGACGACATTCACCTGCTCAGTGTCCACTTCAACCCGCTTAACAAGTAGGCGAATCATTTCACGTTGGGTGTTCCAGTCCAATTTGCTCAAGGCGATTGCTAACAACAGCGGCAAATTCCTCCACCCGACCAATCAGCAACCGTAATTCTCGTTGCAGCGTTGCTTCATCATTAAGTTGTTTCACCTGAGCTTCGAGAATTGCCACTCGCTCCTTCATTCTTTGAATTCTGGGTTCAAATTCGCTCTTTTCAATCAAACCTTCAGCATAACTATCAATTAGCCGTGCAATACCCCGGCGGAGTTTAGTAATTTGAGCGAAGAATGTTTTTTGATTCTCCTGTAGAGCCGAAGTCGGTTCTTGTCCACGGCGTTGATATTCCTGCTCAAGCCGTTGAGGATTTTTGAGTAAAGAACACACTTCTTGCCAAACAGCTGTCTCCAAGGTATCAGTCCGTACCTGAGTGTTGCTACACACCCGATTACCGCCGAAGCGATAAGCATCAGTACCGATACACCGATAATAAGCATAGTCACGCGGCTTTCCCGAAGCCGCTTTGTTACTGATAGCTTTGCCATAGTAAGCATAGCCACAAAGCTTGCAAGTGACTAAACCCTGCAATAAGTATCTCGCACCTCGCTGACCAATTCGAGAACGACGCTGATTTTCCTGTAGTTGCTGCTGTACAGCAGCAAACAGATTTTCATCGACAATCGCCGGCACTGGTACACAAATCCACTCGGAGGAGTCAACGGATTCGGTGGAATAATCACGCCTTGGTTGTGCTGAAGCTCCCCTGATGGGCATTAATCGTTGTCGTCGTGAGCGAACTCGGGTTTTACCAAAGGCAGCAGTTCCTTTATAGGCTGGATTCTTGAGTATTCCCCACACCGTTGTCCTGTCCCAAATTGTTTTTCCACTTTGGGTAAGGCATCCTGCTGCATTCAGTCGCCGACAGACTTCGCCAATTGTTAACCTTTGCTGACCCACCCACTCAAATATTTGCCCTTACTACTTGGGCTTGTTCGACAACGACTTCAAAGTAGGCGGTGCCACCACCTTCATCTTTGCTGGTATACCGGTAACCATATGGGGCACAAGATAATACGCTGACTGAGCCGGAAACAGCGGCGTGTCGTTTACCTCGTCGACTACGTTCCATGATTTTGGCTCGTTCGTATTCAGCCACCATTCCTTGTACCTGTAGCAGCAAATCATCTTCTGGTGATTGTCCCAGTTCTCGATTCAGGAAGATAACTTCCACCCCACAGCGATACAGTTCGTCAATTAATAGCACTTGATAGGCATACGGTGCGTGCAAGTCGGTCGGGAGAGTGGACGTAAAGCCTGTCTATTCCACCAGCTGCCGCCAAGTCTCTCAAACGTTCTAATGCTGGACGTACCAATGTTGCTCCACTGTATCCAGCATCGATAAACTGAAGTTCTTCAGACAAAAACAGCCCATCAGCACTGACTCGTTCAACTCTAGCCGCTTTTTGTGAGGCAATTGTATGCATTTCAGTTTGTTGTTCTGTAGAAACTCGAGCGTAGATAGCAGCTTGTATTTGATTAATGGCCATAAGTAGACCTGAAATTCAGTAGTTTTTTGCTATCGTTGATGCTTAAAAACTTTGCAAATCATCTGGGGTGACACTAGTCGAATAGAGTTTTGACAGTAACCGGGCTATTGACTCTCGTGCTGATTTTTTGGCTTTAATAATGGTTTTTGCAACTGAGAGTACTTCTTCCAGGTTAAGTATTAATGGGTAGCCGCTCTGATTAAACTCCATCAAATTTGATTGTGTGACTAAATCATCATTGACTAAAATTGATTTTGTCTCATTATCAAACTGCTCTGCTTTTTCTAACTGCTCTGCTTGATGAATTAAGGAGTCAGACTGGGTGAAATTTGATTGAGTTACAGTATCATCATCTGCTGTTTTGGATTTTGTGTCAATATCAATTACCTCTTCTTTTTTTAGTTGGTAGCTAACTAACCCACCACTAGCACTTTCGACTGTTATTGATTGTGTCACAAAATCCTTTCCTAAACATTTAGATCCTGTGTTCGTAACAATTTTTTCCCCATTGTCCAAACGACGAGCTAATTCTACCAATTGAGAAGCAAATGTTTTGGGGATTCTGATTGTACAAGTTTGTGAGTGGTTCCAGCCTGACTTTCTCCCTGCATTTTCTCGATATCCACCTCGGTTTGAACTAGATTTAAGGGCAAGCTTCTTTTTCGTCATCAGTTTCTACTCGTTAATGATTTTGTCACAGATTCACCTTAACCAAAATCTAATGAGTCCAGCAAACTGGTTTCTTCTATTGGCTCTACGGGTTTTGACAAGTACTGACTGTCTTTTAGTGTTGTTCGACTACGCATGGTCACAACTTGTTCGTAGGCCGAAGCCAAGCAATCATCAGACACCCGACTGGCTTCAAAACTGACTTGCACCGTGATCTTGGGACGTTTTTTCGGCTTTTGACTGCTCATGGTTTCCTCCACACGCTGGCTCTGTTACGCCATCACAGGAGACTATATAAGTTAGTGGCGCACCAGCAAAACCTGAGCCGTATCGGAGTCGTAGCTGTTTTCGAGGAATAGCTATAGAGAATTCTAGGGAAATTTTTGCAACATTGTGGGAGGGGTAGTGAGTCCGCTACTAGCCAACATCGCTCTGAATGGAATCGAAAGCATTCATAAATATAAAAGTGCAGGAGGACAGGTTATAGAACCATCAATTCGCTATGCGGATGATATGGTCTTCATCCTCCGACCACAAGACGATGCTGAGCAAATACTTGAAAGGATTAGCCAGTTTCTAGCCCTACGAGGACTAAGGGTAAGCGAAAAGAAAACCAAGCTAACGGCTACGAAAGATGGATTTGATTTCCTCGGCTGGAACTTTAAAGTTCAAAGCAACGGAAAGTTTAGAAGCATCCCTTCAGTGGACAATTTCAAAGCCTTCCGTAAGAAAGTAAAAGCCATCGTTAACAACTCAAGCTATGGTGCTAGCACAAAAGCCGAGAAATTAGCCCCGCTAGTTAGAGGGTGGAGGAATTACCACCGCTTCTGCAAGATGGACTCTTCGAGAAACTCGTTATTCCACATCAAAACAAGAGCGTTCAAGGTGTTCAACAAGGAACCCAAACAGAATCGCTACACTAGCAAAATACTGTTAGATAAAGCTTTTCCCTCAGTTCCTTATTCCGAAAACAAACACGTCAATGTCAAAGGAAATAAATCACCTTTCGATGGCGATCTGACCTACTGGGGTGAGCGTAACAGCAAGCTCTATGACGGTATCACCTCTAAAGTCTTAAAACGACAAAACCATTCATGTGCCAGATGCGGATTAAAGATAACATCCGAGGAGCAAGTCAACTTGCACCATAAGGATGGAAATCACCACAACTGGAAAAACAATAATCTGGAGGCTCTACATGAGTCATGCCACGATTACATACACATGAGCAAAAGGCAATGCCTAATTGAATCGGGAGCCGTGTAAAGCGAAAGCGTGCGCTGTGGTACGCACTGATAGAATCGCCAACACAGTTGGCTGGAGTTCAAGGCAATTGACTCCAAGGCGAACAACTAACCTTAACTTGAAAAAGAAGGGGGACAAGAGCCTGTATGTGAAGCGGGATGGAACAGAAGATGTGTATAGTCCAGTCCCGCAACGCCTGAGCGATATGGTTAAAGCTAAACTGCCTGAATCCTAATGCCCAGTGGTGGTCTGTTCACATCCTTCGGTAGCACATCTGTACACCGATGCCATTGGTAGCCACAGAATAGCCTTTCGTCTGTGGTACGCCTTGATCAATGGACGATGAGTAATGAACTCATTTAAGGGCATGAATGGGAAGCCTAAGTCGTTCTAGTACGTTCATCAGTGACGGAACATGGGATTGCCTAAGGGACGCGAGTCCTATGGTGACGGAGTTCCAATAGTAGTCGTGGGAGTCACGCCCCACCGGGGCAAACGGGAAAGCCGTTTACAGGGCGAAGTGGAACAGGTAATCGGATGAAACAGAAGTCGTGAGGTACGCGAGATGCGAACAGCCGAAACGGTACTGAACATCATACGTGAACGTGGGCAGCAGGGACTGCCTCTAGAAGGCATTTATCGATTGCTTTACAACCCTGACTTGTATTTACGCGCTTATGCCAAGCTGTCTAGCAATGCAGGGGCAATGACACCCGGTGCTACGACGGAAACAGTAGATGGGATGTCACTGGAAAAGATTAATACGATCATTGAAGCTCTGCGATATGAACGGTATCGATGGACTCCAGTACGTCGCACCTACATTCCAAAGAAAAATCGCAAATTGAGACCGTTAGGGCTGCCAGTTTGGACGGACAAGCTTCTTCAAGAAGTAATCCGGCTGATCTTGGATGCCTATTACGACCCTCAGTTTAGCGATAATTCACACGGATTCCGTCACAACCGAGGGTGTCACACTGCCTTGCGTGATGTCACACAAAAAGGACGCGGGACGAAGTGGTTTATTGAGGGAGACATCAGCGCTTGTTTCGACAGAATAGATCATGCTGTTCTGTTGAATATACTGCGTGAAAAGATCCACGACAATCGCTTTATTCGCCTGATGAGTGGGCTGCTAGATGCAGGCTACCTGGAAAATTGGAAATACAACGCTACCTACAGTGGTGTACCGCAAGGCGGCGTGGTGAGTCCAATTTTATCTAACATAGTGCTAGACAAGTTAGATCAGTATATTGGGCGCGAACTCATCCCTAGCTACACAAGTGGCGAACGCCGAAAATCATATCGCCCCTATATTGCTCTGACCTTAGCTGCATCAGATGCCCGGAAACAAGGGAACTTGGAGGAAGCAAGACGGCTGAGCCGCGAGGCTCAAAAGATCCCGTCGCGTGATCCCCATGACCCGAATTTTCGACGACTCTGGTACACAAGGTATGCCGATGATTTTCTGTTGGGATTGGTGGGAACCAAAGCCGAAGCTGTGGAAATCAAGCAAAAACTTGCTGCATTTTTACGCGCCGAGTTAAAGCTAGAACTCAGCGAAGAAAAGACGCTCGTCACTCATGCGCGTGACGAAGTAGCTCGATTCCTGGGATACGAAATTCACATCCTTCACGCTGACGATAAGCATGACCATCGCGGTCAACGTTGCATCAACGGCAGTGTAGGACTTCGGGTGCCCACAAGCGTGAAAAATGCACATTGTGCAAAATATATGCGAAAGGGAAAACCCATTCATCTCGCGCAGCGAATCAATGATGATGTTTATAGCATCATTTCCCAATACCAAGCGGAGTATCGTGGAGTTGTTCAATACTACCGCATGGCTTATAACCTCCACACGCTCGGAAAACTTCGACGGGTCACAGAAGTATCGCTGGTAAAAACGCTGGCAAATAAGTTCAAAACTTCCTGTCAGAAAATTTACAGGCGCTATTCCACAAGAATTACTATTAAAGAAGGCACTTACAAAGTGCTACAAGTGATAGTAAATCGAGACTCAAAGAAGCCACTGGTAGCCCATTTTGGGGCAGTTCCTTTGCGTTGGAACAAATGGGTCGCACTCGATGATGACACAAGTCATAGTCGGATTTGGAGCAAACGTAGCGAGGTGGTTGACCGCCTGCTTGCTCAGAAGTGTGAGCTTTGTGGATCAACGGACAAAATTGAAGTCCATCACATCCGCAAACTCTCAGACCTAGAGCAAAAAGGTAAATCAGAGCGCCCCGAATGGATGAAAAAGATGGCTGCACGTCGCCGCAAAACGCTGGTGGTATGCTTGGAATGTCATCATAAGATTCAGTACGGACGCTATGACGGCAAAGCCCTTTCACGTTGAGATTACTGGAAAGCGACGTGATACGGAAACGGTCATGCGTCGTTTGGAGGGGGGCGATTGGAAAAGTGCCAATACTGGTAACTCGTTGGTCGCCTACCCTACTTTACGCACGGTTTTGAAGGAGAGTGGGGCGAAGCGATTCTCCCCTCGACTCTAACCGCAATCCAATACCCATTCTAACGGTTGATAAATCCTTTGGTTCGGTTGACCGCCCCTTTTGGTTCGGTCGCTTTGTTCTTCACAGTGCGATCGCGATCGCGCCAAGTACAAAAATAGAGAAACTTGAATAAAATATGACTTCAGAATTTGATGCTAACAGGTACAACGAGCTAGGCTTAGACGCACTATTTGAAGGCAACTATGAAATTGCGCTACAATATTTTAACAAAGCGCTAAGTATAGATCCAAGCCTGGTTGGAGTTATATACAACCGAGGAAATCTATATAGTGTTTTGCATTTTTCAGATAAAGCGATCGCTGATTATACTTTAGCAATAGAATTCGAGCCTTACTATTATGAGGCTTACATTAATCGAGGCATAGTTTATCTAGAACAGAAGCAAGACGCATTGACGGCAATTGCTGACTTTACCAAAGCACTTGAGATAGAGCAGAGCAAAATTCAAGCGCATTTCAATCGAGCAAATGCTTACAGTTTTTTAGGCAATTACAATGCAGCAATTAGAGATATATCTCAAGCAATTAAAATTGAGCCTGATAATAAAGTTACTTATTTAA
>QQTW01001330.1_pt1 | contig 17154 bp, 13 predicted proteins | sample 1904831 | NCBI WGS metagenome assembly QQTW01 (sample SAMN09435610, study PRJNA476489) | Subsurface metagenome, whole genome shotgun sequencing project. | reverse complement strand
ACTTCTACGGCGGAGCCGGGAAGGGGGATGGGAAGAAAGGAGGAGGAGGGGGAGGATATGGCGCTGTGCATGTGGACAGAAAGAAAAAAGATAGAGAGAGAGAAAGAGGACACAGAGAGATTATATTTGTTAGTGGCTCTGCAAGGGCACTTGCGGTGGGGGGTCCGATCTCTGAGATGGGAATGATGCTGACTTATTTAGTTACTATGTACAGTATGGTATGTACACGCTGCGTAAACATCTCGCTAACTTAGGTAGGTAGGGCGGAACCAGAAGCTGGATCCTGAGTAGGGCAAAACTCTATGTGTCATCCATGCCCCGCCTCACGCTACGTGTCTACCTACGCCTACTACCCTGCAGAGGTAGGAACTCTATGCCAAGTAGAGCAAGAAAGGGGTCTTCATTATCATTGCATTGATTGGGACGGAAAAGGGGGCTAGCCAGCCAACCAGCCAGATTCGGGAAGCAGAGGTACCGAGAAGAAACTCATCAAGGTGTATCGACTCCCGCAGCGCCTGAACTGCCATAGCCGGTATCGTTACTGTCGCTGCTCTGTCGTCGTTTCGGCTCACGGGCATGCGCGCAGCCGTGCACGTGACTAAGCTCAACGGCGCCCGCCTGATCGGCTTCGAGTTCTTGGACCAGCAGATCCAGTCTCTGGACCAGACCGACTGATAATGAATCAGCAGCTGTGGGTTCGCGGTGAGCTCGAGCCCAGCATGCGAGATGCTTTGCTGTCTGCGCCAATCCCGCGATACCATGACGCCCAGCATGATGATCATCAAGAGACTGCAAGAAGACGTAGACGGCCGGTGCGAAGCTCAGCAGGCTCATCTTCTCAGGGTCGAGATTCAGGACGGCGAAGAGATCCGCGGCCGTACGTTCCTTGCCCGTTGAATTGGGAAATGCGCAGCTACCATTTGAGGCAATCATGATGGCGGCACAGTCGAGGACGGTGGCGACCTCTGAACATGCGGAGAGGGGCATGGAGGAGTCGATGAACACTGGAAGCGAGCTTCCATTCGTCGATGGATGAGATCTGGTTGGGGAGGGGTGGGAAAGAGCGGATAGAACTTTCTGCGCGTTTGAGGCTCTGTCTTGTTCGATGAAGACAGCTTTCACGGCAAGCGCACGGGTATGCGCTGCAGAGAGAGGGGGCGCGATTGTTAACGTAAGCTTCAGAGCTGATCTGAATAGAGTCTGGTCTTTTTGGTCTTCGGATAATGAAAGGGTAAGGGCGTGATGTAATTTTTGACTTGACCACCAAGCAGCAATTGCGTCTAGTGGAGATCTGATGGCGTGGTCCTCAACGACGACACCCATTAGGCTGTTGCTACCATGACTGGCTTCGTCCATGGATCGATCGTACATGAGGCTGTATGCACGTTGTAGGACAGCATCCCGCAATACATCCTCACAGTCAAGACGTAGTAGCTCAGCAAGATGTGGCGGCAATGGGTTTTCGTCCTTCACATTTGTATCTGCGGCCAGACGTTGAGCTCTTCTCCATTGCCGATGAGCCAAGAAGACAGCGATCTTGTTAGCCGTACGTGAGACTATCCCTCCATCCCGGCCCACTCTCCATAGCACCACACGACAGTGTAGGGCTTTCAGCATTAATCTTGTGGGGGTCTGAGGTAGCGTACCCGAGGCAAATATGCTTAGGACCAATCGACTCCTACTAATTTCTGGGTCTCCTCCAGCGAGTTGAGCATCAACAGCAATATCCCATGCCTTGGTTCGAGCCAATTCATCTTCTTCTGTTCTGCCTGTGATCCATGCATATGTCTGAAACCCTACCATAAGACGAAACGTGTACTTGAGCCACTCCATGGTCACGGCGAGCCATTCTGGAAAGAAGCTGTGATGAGGAAGCCGGAGTGTTTGCATACTAGTCAACCAAGCCTGTCGCCGGACCTCGATGGGAGACGCTAACGACGGAACCCTTCGAAGCCTAGATGGCTTTTCGGCTTGTTCGACCTCAGCAGGCTTCGAGTTGAACAAATATGTGAAGACGATGAAAGCTAATAGGCTCAGAGCCAGAAACCCTTTGATAAGAGGAATGACGCCTCCAGCGCGGCAATATTGCATGAAGGCTGCGATAAAAGCTTTAGGAGATCGTAGAAACCACCAACCATCCATAAACTCGAGCGGTATGCCGAATAAGCCTTTAGTTTTGGAGTCAGAGCCGTCCTGCCTTTCGCTAAGACCGTCCACGATCATGAGACCGGCGAGAGATCCGATCATGAATTTGGCTGGCCATCGCCGACCACCTTTTTGACCTTCCTGCGGTGTGTCATATACGGAACCATAATGCTCCTGAGGTTGATTCTGACGAAGCTTCTTCATACTTTCTGGTACTGGTATAAGACCTTGGGGTGGATGTTTTGTTGCTCGTTGGGTTTGGTCAGAGCTCTTTCCAGTCTCCTGCTCTATCACCTCGACCGAAGATTTGGTGGTAAAAGCAGCGGCACGTTCATCGCCATTGGTTCCGTCCGAAGCAAGGACTCTTTCAAGCTTCAGCAGTCTCTGCTTCAAAGCTACGTTCTCGTCGTCCAACCTCTTGTTCCGTATCTCAAGATGGCGAATGTACTCCACAGCTTTGGTCAGGATGGAGGCCTTGTTGAGCTTTGTTGATCCAGACGGGTCTTCAGCATCATCCTCGACATCTCCACTGTCCTTGATTCCTTTCGATGCTGAAATACACACACTTGGCACACTTTGCCTCAGCTCCGCTATCTTGTCATTCAGATTGGCCCGATAACGCTTCTCAATCACATTGTGGGGTCGCTTTTTGCTTGCTGGCTTATGTTGGCCAGTGGCGGCAGCAATGGAAGTGACCAGTCCCTGCTCATCAGAGGACTTTCGCTTGAGTTGTAGGCGAGAAAGCTCGGTTGATGATGTGCTCCGTAATGTCTCCCCACTCAATCGCGGTTCTGGTATATGGAGAGTTTCGGGTGAGCCAGAACTATGGCTGGGCGTAGGAAGGTCATTGCTTTGAGGATTTGAATCACTGGAAGCCTTGAGAATAGAGAGAAAGGGTTGGAGATCGCTATTTGTGGTTGATAAAGGCGATACGGAGTGCACGGAATGAGACGTATGAATTTTGGTGAAGCCCGGAGAGGTGAGGGTACTGTCCGTTGATGCTGAGATGTCCGATCGATAGGTTCCTGGTTGCTGTTCTTCTCCGTCCCACTGCATCCATTGGGTCCAATCCTGGGCTGCTGTACTGCCTTCCATTGCTCCTCACAGGCGAGAGACCATCAGCAATAACAGACTCACTCAGGCGGCATGCTCAGCGGCGTCTGCCAAAGATCTCTCCTTTTCATATCAAATAGCACTAATTATCAGTCTTATCACCCAGGAATGAAAAGTGCGTGTGCAATCAATGTGGCTGAGCAGGCGCCACTGGCAGACAACCTATCACAACTATCCGGGAAGCACTCTACCGAAAACGTCTCCTACACTACAAGTTATTGGCCGCAATCATCACGAAACAGTGTATATGTTCCTGATATCTTTGTTCAATTTGCCCATATTAGGTAACATCCGACTTCGGTCGTGGTGCTGAGGAAATCCACGTAGTGAGCCGTGTCATCAACCATTGACCTTCCTCGACATTTCCTGTGACGTAAGCACGACTCATTACTACGCATTTCTCTACGATTGCTGTGTTAGGGACAACCGAGTTGATGGCTTGTTTGACGGCTTTTGGGCAGCCTTCCCGTTCTCCGTAGAGCTCAGGCATCATGTCATGGATGGACTCATGGTCACGGCCGTCCAAAAATGCTGCCACACCGCCTCCCATGTATCTACTACCAGGTGGCGAAAACACACCATATTGTCATAGTTGCGGACGCGTGATTGGATCTCGCAAGACACAGGTTTCGAAGAGAAGCAAAGAGGGTGTGAAATATTGTTCAGAGCGCTGCCGTCACAACAAGCCAGACCAAGTTGATCGCTGTATTGAGAATACATTTGTCTCATTGCTGAAAGGAGAAGAACCGACGATATGCTCGCCAGATGGCGCACCAAGTGGGATCTCACCTCGCAAGAAGGACACAAGCCCGACGCTTGGGAAGAGAACCAAGGGAGAGCCACGCATCACGGTCCTCTGTAGCACCGTCGAGGAGCTACTGTTCGGCTCCAGACACGATCCGGACAAAGTCTTTGGGCGCAAGAAGAACCGCGCCAAGCGAGGGGTGCCGGACACAGGCGAATGGAAAAGCGTAGACATGGAAGACAACACATCCCAAACTTTTGACGAGTATTCAAAGAGTCAGCTAGAAGGTGAAATGGAACATACTAACACCTCTGTTGAAGATCAACCCAACGACTCATTCATTTATGGCGCCGGCAAAACTCAGCCTGCACAGAGTGTGTCTGATGTCAACTTCAGCGTTGGTGGGGAGCGAGGCTGGGCTGAAAAGTTAGAAGAGACCGAAGAACTCAAGCAAAAGAGACTAGAAGGGCAGAGAAAAGCTGAAGAGCGGGAGGCTGTCAGATGCGCTGCAAGGCGGCTGTGTGCTTTTGGTATTGCTGTCTCTACAGAGGATGAGCCAAAGGACAAAGGACATGGAGGGGCAACAAGAAAGCAGAAGAAGGCCGCTCTGGACGACACTACTCGTACCGCCTCTGAGCATGTTGAAACGAGGCGGCAATGCGAAGCTGTCTTGAACGAAGGAACTGTCGTTGAGGCGAGCTTTGCAAAGGGAGAATGGGGCGTCCGGTGGAGGGAATAAAGGACACAAGAATCTTTCGGAGGAAGCCGCCAGAAGGACTTGCGCCCTGCCTGAAAGGAATGAAGGAAATTGTCTCCAAGCTGGGTTCATAAATCCAGTCAAGGTTGTCGATCTCAGAGTACAGCACCGCTAACGTGGGAGAGCTCAGAGGATTGTTTCCGGCGCAAAAATGCCGTTTTGTGTTTATTCCGGAAACCAACAGCAGGCACGTTGACTCCACCCTGCAAGTAACAGGACTCAGATTATTGCATATCGGCTTCCTCCAGGATCATTCAACTGCTGCTACGGCTTACTTAGCTGCGTGTTCAACAGGAGATGGAAGAGGCAGCTGGAGCTTTGTCTCCTGCTGGGAGCATTGCCTGAATGTAAGATCGCCTTCCACCGACAATCCTTGGATTCGAAATAGATAGTATGATCGCAGCTTGATGGCACAACTCGGAGTGCTGTATCCTCAAACACGTGTACTTTTATGCCGTGAATATGTAGACAGAACGATGACGTGAGCAGCGCAGTCTTTGGGCACAGCAATCCTCCATCATTACCGATGTTATTTGTACTGCGCGACAATATGCCAAAACGGGTGCGGTTTCATTTTTTCATTTTTGCCTATCATTGCCTCGGGATTTGAGGGTACTAAACCTTAACTAAGTTTAGTTATAATTAGGCGGTGGGGGGAAGAAAGCGGTCAAGCACTAACTCCTCCACTAACTCTCTCAAAGGCTGAGTCACAACCTGAACACAAAACCCAATGCCATTTCAGAAATTCTCTCCCGTCAAATCATCCTTTCTTGAACGCTCCAGCTACCACATATGCACCCTGACCTCCTTCAGCTTCTAGTAAACTTCCCGTGATAATTGGTTGAACAAGGCAAAGCAGCACTGGCAGCACTGGCAGCACCAGAGAGCCAAGAAGGCAAACGGCATCAGAAACCTCCGTCTACTACTATCCAGGTTCCAGTATTTAGCAACCAGACAGCGCATGCAGACAGGGCCGAACGGGTGGCTTTCACAAGCTGCAGGCTGCTTCCTGCCACTCACCCTTCACGCCCAGAGCACGCCCAGAGCACGATATCTTCACCCCGGTCTACCGTCTACAATTCCAGGAAGGAAAGACTGCTACCATACTAGTACTACCGTAGTACTACGTAGTAAGCAGTACCCTGCACCGCTTGGGTTGATTGGACGGCTCAGACACCAGTTGTGCGGCTTCTGCAACCGCGGCGCATGATGGCATCTTTAGCACCATCATCATCACCTTCGTCACGGTCTTCTTTATCTCAAGAAGGTAAGCAGCGCATTCCTGTCCGCTTAGCAAGACCCTGAAATCACATTTTGCATTGTCCTTGTACACTTCTGCCTGGTAATGCCCAAAACAAAAAAGAAATCGTTGCCGCCCCTTGCAAAAGCACAAGTCTGGTTCGTTTGTGATTGAAATCGTTTCAGCCAAGTCCTGACGTTCTGGTTTTGCGTCGATCATTTTTGGCAGACCGAGTGACGGAGTTGCAGATCCCTTGGCTTATCAACCGCAGCGCCGATTATCAATCAGGCGCAGCGGAGATCTCTCTCTGATGTTAGCAGAAACGGATGTCCAGGAAAGGGAATTTCAAATCGATTGTCGTCCCGTCACCTCTTCGAGCAATAACACACCTTCTGTCGCCCAGCCTATTCTCATACCCACAACACCTGTCAGTCGTCGAAATCCAGACCGCGTTCCGACTCCAGTATCTGGTCGAGGTGACAGAAAAGGTCACCTCTTCCCGGTTAAAGCACTCTCTCCTACCAGACTATCACACTTCCCATCTCGTCAGGAAGACATTCCCCAGACATTGCCTTCCCCAACCTTCGATCACACATATCATCACAGATCATTGTCACTCACTCTTTCACCTCGGCCGCATCCTCTCACCATGATGCACGCGGATCGTGCCAATGCTCGCTACACTCCTACTTCTCCTCTTTCACCACGGTTGGAGGGCTCTATCCGTCCCATTTCCCCGCAACCCTCCAGGGCACGGCGCCAAGCTTCTCGACCAATGAATATCCCTATTCCCAAGTTCCATCCGTTACATTTCCAGCAAAGAGATATGCCAGCAGCCTCTACTGCATCCTCCCACAACCCCATCATCAATTTCACCAAGCATACCTCCACTACCGAGTCTCCAAGGTTGATGAAGGAACGTCAGCGCGACCTCATAGATAAAGCCAAGATGTCTTCTCGCTTCGCTGCTTCTCCACATGGTGTGAAGCCGGATGCACCACGGCTCGATCCTTTGGGCAGTCCCAAAGGACCTGTCACTCCACTCGCGCTCGAAGGAGGCGACTATTTTCTCCTTGACAGTAGTCGGGAAACTTCTGTCAGTCCGGCCTCCTGCAACGAGGGATCTGTGAATGATGTTGGAGATGGTGCTCGAGTGAAAAAGGCGTCCAAGAGAGACAAGCTCTACCGATAGTGGAGTAGACATATCATGACCCACTCTACAAAAGCACGAGGCGTTTTCTTTGGTAGTGTGTTCTTCTCTGCCAATCGTTTCCTTTGCATATGGTCCGGCGTCAATCAATCGGAGCATGCGATGCGCTCTGATGGCCATTGGCCGAGCAATATCAGCGATATACGCAATGTATAGCATATCAAGCATTTTACCAGCGCTTTGCATTTTGGTCGTTCACTATACCCCAGGGAATTGTATCGTTCCGTCAAATGGTGCCCAAGTGGCGGGCCGCCGCCGCGGAAGAGCAAATGGTTTCACATTCGCTTCATGGAGAAGAAATAACATACAAAGTTTTGATAAAGAGACACAGGCAGAGTCTCAGAGCGTGATTGCATCACTACGGGAGCATGTCTGCGGAAGGCTAGCTTGTTCGCAATATGGATATGGGGGAGGACCGAAAGAACGTTGATCAGCCGCATCGCTCAGTACAGGATTCCATCCACAGGGTTACGTTTCTGGATGGCCAGCTGGCTTGGTCGACCGTGGATAGATATATGGATGCAAGCGAAAAGCACGGCTGAAGTAACAGAGCTTAGAACGGGAGAGAACAGCTTTATACTCTAGCAGAAACAATCAAAAGCGATAGAGCTTCAAATTTGCTGATTGGGCTTTCTTCCTCTGAAGCTGATTTCGTCTTCTACAAGATATGCTAGCCTGGTGGACTGTCACTATAAAATCATTCTATCTCCCCCTCTTATCGAGTCGCTTGCCGAGTGCCTTCGCCTCCCAACGGACCATATACAAGGATTCTAAGACTACAATTGACCGACACCCAAAGACACTCAACCCCTTATCCTACAAGCAATTTTCAAGTATTCCGTATCATAGCCTGTGCCCCTAGACCTGAGAAGCAATCCACCTTCGAAAGGTTATATCTCATGACAACCCTGGTACACCGTACGAATATACTCCTCCCTTGCCCCAGACTTGGGCTTCGGTCTGACGGACAATGGGGAGTTCCTGGATGCTGCTACTAACACTAGTACTTACCCGCTTGATCCGTCCCCGAGGAGCTGAGTCAAGTTGCTCACGAGTAGAATGAGATCTTGGCGTCTGAGGTGGTAGAAAGATTAATTCGCTCGTTCCGTGTAACGTGAGGTGGGAGCCGTCGACGTGTCTCGAGTTGGGGTGGGGGAGGGAGAGGAAGTGGGATCTGCCGGGCTGACCCGGCAGTGATGAGCCAAGATGTCGTCGGTGAACCGGCGCGTTTGACTAGTGATTCTGCACCAGAGATCTTTGCTTACGATCGTTACAATGTAGAAGAGAAGGGTCTTGAAGTTGTCTGGAAAGGTGGTTGTGCTTGTGCAGAATGGACTGCGGAGTCCTGTATAAAAAGGTGTCAGGGGATGTATGTTGATTGGACGAGGGGGTATTTTTTGGCATGTGTCAAAATGAATGAGTGATCGTCATGATCGGCTGTAACGAGTTCGTGACGCATGCATAACAATTTTTTTATGCTTGCAATGCACATCTGATCGTCATGCATTATCTGCGCCTTTTTCGAGGCTGATCTTGCATAGCTTACGCACAATAACGGAGCCAGTCTTGTGATCTGTGCAAGGGCCGGCGGATGTTCGGCTCCTTAAGGAATTAACTCGTTCTGTTAGATGCGTCAAAAGGGGCTTTTTGCAAATAGAGGTCTGATATCAAAAGTGTGTTGCTGAGCATGGCCCCATATCATCTTGTGCCGTCTTTTCCGGTTGCTCAAGAGGAGCGAGCAGATTGAATGGCCAAAACGTCGCAGGTCAGAAGTAGTGCTGTACAACTTGCAATATGCGACATGGTGCGAAATACCAAGGAAATTTCCCTGGTTATGGGTGTGAACCTGCTCGTATTGCAGGACACTTGGTATTCTGGGCGGTTAAGATGCTAAGGGTTCGTGCCAAATCGTCGTCAACCCTGCCGAACAAGGTCCAAGTCAGAGAATGCGAGAAGTATCACATAATCAGGCTTTTCGGTCGTTATGGTCCAGAGCTTCAGCACCGTCAAGAGGATTCTTCCTGCGAACGAGGTTGCTACGCCTCTCGCAGATTTCAGGCTAATTCGAAATTCTTCTTACGATGGTGAGCGAATGTCGCTCGCAGCATTACCCGGAAGAGGAATCTTGCATTGGCGGAAGAGGGTGCCCAAGGTTGCAGAGTCGGTCTCTAGAAGCGTAATGCTCTCCCAATAATATAATCTGGCCTATCAAGGATGATCCTGCCAGTATGTCTGGGGTGCTGTATCAGAAGAGGGAAGCATCAATCACTCCGTCCACAGTATTAACCACCAAAGGGTACCGAGGTTTAGCCGAATCAAGCATAACTCCCGCTCAACTTACATGAATTTATTTAATAGTTGATCTATTTCAGTTGGATAAATGCTCCTACTCCTCCTAATCCTCCTACTCAGACTGTGACATATGAATACGGATAGAAAAGCCAATCACGTCGTCGTTGTGGTGAAGTCGCGCTGATTTTGTATAAATACGGGTAGTAACTGCCTGTTTCGGCTAAATTTCGGCGCAAATAGTGTCAGTTAAATCCTGAACTATCCTGAGTCGACCACGAATCCAATCTTTATCATAAATATCAAACGATAATGTGTGCAAGAGCCTCAAATCAACGCGCGAATGCATTCTCCAGCTTGTGTAGCATGAGAAGCAAACCACAAGCTTCATTCAACAAGGTATGAGGTCTTTCTGCCAGAGGGAAAGCAGGTGAAGCACAACCAAGGGATCCACACCGATTTATGCTCTGCTGAATCAAGAATCAGTACTACTCAAGACAATATAGCTCTGGTCATTGCTATTACGGAACACGCAATAACTTGTGCATTACCCCGCTTTGTACAAAGTGCTTTGCCTATTGACTACTGCTCTGCTTGACGAGAAATTCTCGAGTCTTCTTTACAATCCTGGTCTGCTTCACTAAGTATATCGATTTCTACTGCAATCATGACAAGCCTCTTGTGCGGTTGTTTCTACAATGCTTCGTACCCCCATGGAAAGTACCTCACGCAGATCAATTTTTTCTCCCACACTACGATCCTGTCCACAACATCATGCACAGCCCCCAGCCAGACATCCCTCAATCTTTCGAAAATTGGCAAGTGAGAGGTTCGGTATATGTTTCCTTTATATGGTGGAGTGGCTGTGACAGGCTTTGGATATACTGTAGCTCGCCGCGTCCTCGTTGGCTCAGTGAAGTAAAAGCAACGAGCCCACAAGGACTACAAGGAAGCCGTTGAACGCGTGAAACTGCTGGCTTGCTGGACCAGTTCCCCTCTGTCTCTGCATCAGCTCGTAGCACGTAAAGCCGTCCAGGAGCTCGATGAAGGACGGGGCTGGTTTACGGAAGCGAAGGATATAGATGGCAAGCTTATCAAAACAAAATTTGAGAGGCGATGGAATGAAATGGTTGAACAAGAGGCTGTGCGCCTTGGTGTAAAGTTTCAGGTCGCTACTAAATGGTGCTCGTTCATTGCGGTGGAGGAGAATGAAAGCGGCTCTGAGGAAGGCTTGCCAGAGTATGGGATGGTCGACAATGAAAATATTGGCGCATAACGGCGAAATATCCGGTAATGTCACCTTCTCGTCTTCTTGCCCGTGATCTACATTAATGGCAACATTTATCCCACCACATATGCTCAGGGAAGAATTCAACTAACAGGAAGCTGTTCACAGCTTTTGCCCCGGCACTTCCAGCATCACAATACGACAGCCTCTATTTTGCATCCGATTTGCGCCCGTGTCGATGGATTGATGGTGGTGATGGTGGTGATCCTCCAGCCTCCATGGGGCAGAAAAGAGCACGTGAACCGGCGCGTACGTCGAAGGGCAGTTCCACGGCTCTAGAGAAAAATGTTCCATCCTGAGGCAGCTGCAGCACCTTCTCCTCGTGGTCCGGCTAATTCTTTCTTCTCAGCTCCTTCATCCTTTGATCTGACGATGGCGTATGACGACCATACTTCAGCGCCACAATATAGTATGGCTGCTCCCTCAGGAACTGGTTCCATGAGTTCGATACCCACTTCCCCACCACAAATCGCGGCAGCTGCTTCGCCAACACCAGGAGACACGAAATAATTCAACACAAGGATACTTTCGCCAGGCGGATGTTTCAGACTGGGATGGAGCAATCGCGCTGATCATGAAATGGCGGTTCGCTCTTGTAGAGGCGTCAACACCATCAGTACTGTGGGTTCTATCACCGACATAACAATCTCGGCTTCCAAGGTTAACACTGCCTCTGTGCAACTCATCAACGAGGACGAGATGCACGAGCTGATTTCTCTCCAGACATTTCATGGGTCATGGAAGTAGACAACAAAAGCTCTTCGTCGTGTGGCGTTGATGAGGAGAAGGTCAAGGTTGGATTGGCTGGCGTTGACAAGACTGTGATGGTTACTGTGCCTGCAGTGGAGTTTCTAGAAGGAAAGATGCAAGAGGGAGGGGTCTGGGAGATGGTCGTCGAGAGAGAGCGAAAGGCTGGTTACAAAGTAAGACTTTGGAAAGCAAATACGTGGACGCTTCGACCAAGGGTAGAGAAGGACGTTGTTGGAGTGGATTGAGAGTGGTTAGAAGACAGCGGAAGGATGCTCAAGCAGCGACACGACAGAAAGGGGGGAAATGGATGGTCTGGTCGAACTGACGAAAGAGGTAGTGTTTGCACAGAGTATTAAGGTGCAGTGGAGCAAATTTGTGTTGTATGATTACATTTAATTGTGTAGGTTGATATTAGTGTCTAACCGCTTGGACAAAAAGGGTGATATGAAAGAGCTCTGTATGCAAGTTCCTTTCACCTCAGGCACCCCACATAACCAATACTCTCGATCCTGCATCGCTTCGCGAAACAAAGTCAACCACTTGACTACTCATCACTACTATATTTACGCTGTGCACACTGCTATTTAAAATAAAGAATGATGTCTTTAAGCGAGATACCCACACTTTCTGTTCTCTACAGAACCAAGGCTTTGAAAACTGCGGCATCATCAGCTTACACCCCAAATCATACCCTCAATCAAAAGGTCTCACACGTTCGCCATGATATCACGAAACTTCATGTTGATGCTATCGTCAATGCTGCCAACACATCTCTACTTGGTGGCGGTGGAGTCGACGGAGCTATCCACCGGGCAGCAGGCAATGGCTTGTACAAAGAATGCCGAAAGTTGGATGGGTGTTCAACAGGCTCGGCCAAAATTACTGGCGCCTACGACCTCCCTTGCAAGAAAGTGATACATGCTGTTGGGCCTGTGTACCATGGTTATGAAAGATCAGAGCCGCTGCTACGAAGCTGCTATCGCAAGTCGCTTGATTTGGCAGTGAAGAATGGCTGTAAAAGCATCGCGTTCAGCGCCCTCTCAACAGGTGTTTACGGATATCCGAGCCCTGATGCTGCAGATACCGCCATTTCAGAAGTCAGATCGTTTTTGACAGGGTCAGACGGCGAGAAGATTGATAGGGTGGTCTTTTGCTCCTTTGAAATGAAAGACGTCGAAGCATACCTTGAAACCCTTCCGTAAGACTCGGTACTCCCCTGGACGCCTGCTGCGTTAGGCTAATTACTATCTTAGCGAATACTTTCCGCCTACCGAGCATGACCTGCCAGACCTAAAGTCATCTGGTCACGCGTCGTCGCTCCCAGAGAAAGGGCAGACTGAAAGTGACTCGCTCGCAGCCTCCCTTCCGGATGCCCCTACTACAGAACCAAAATCACCTGAAGAGCCTACGGCTAAGAAGCAAAAGGTCGAAGCGAGCTCTGGAGAGGAAGGAAAGAAGCAAACCGACAATGAGGATCAACTCGAGGGTTCCACAGACGATCAACCTTACCGTGAGAAACCTGCGGCAACGCCAAGGCAAAATATCGAAGAAGGATGGGAGGAGGTCGGAAAGGACGAAGATCCAGCCAAATCTGATCATACTCCTACGCCTGTTGATGTTGAACCGGTACAAGTCGAAGGCACGAAGGAGAAGATGGCAAAAGTGCTTGAAGCAGATGGAGAGGTTGTCAGTCAGGCGAGCGGTATCCCCAACATGCTTACCAAAGACTGGTGAGGAGGACCAGGAAATATGTATTGCAGATTGCGGAATTAGCGGTGGCGTTGGGGTTTCAGATCATGTCCCATTTGGACCGCGACGTGGGAGGACATGCTTGCACGATGCTTCATTAACAACGAAAATTTGCTGAAGTCAAAACGAGCCCCTTTACCTTGAACGACACGTGTTCAATGAAGCTCTGACTTCCAAAAAACAATGAGAGTACACAGGGAGCAAGCAGACGGGATGGCGATCCACTGTTGATACATTTTGTCTGGTTTAGATTTTCGAGTCAAGTTCTCTCCCTGGCCAGTCTACCCTACCACTCATGAATAGCGTGATTCACCATTTCGCTTCCTTGCTCGCCATGAATGCCTTCAGGGTCTGCACTCTATGCTCCAATGCTTCTAACCATACCCTCATCGCGTCGTCGAGCTCTTTAGGATCAGTTCCTCCTGCAACCATCTTGGCATAGAAATCCTTCCGATAGGGTGTTGCGCTCATGGCTGCACTGAAAATCGGCTTCACCATGAAGCTGTGGTGTGGTGCCAAAGTTGATTTATAAGCACTGCGGAAAGATGCCGAGAGCTCTTGCGATCCACCGCAAGCAATGTCTGCGCGGAGGGCTTGGGCGGTGAAGTCCAGGCCTCGGGTCAGCCAGAGGAGACCTTCGGTGGCGGTGTGCTTCCTCGTTGCAAGTTCAGACTTGACGAGCGACTGAAGGGTAGAGCCTTGTACGGGCGAGGCGAGTTGTCGTTCTCGTATTTTCTGCCACTCTGGTCAAACAAGGGGAGAGTTTTGGATGGAACCGCAGACGACGACCAACCTTGATGTTGCCGAGCATGTCGTTCTTGACAGGTGTAAAAGCCACCGAACCGAGAAGGTCTAGACGTCTCAGCAAAACCAGCTCACTGGTGAGCCCGGGGGCATTTTGGTACCAAAGAGTGTGGTCGTTGCTTCTGCCGCCTCCAGGAACTCGCTTGTTGCGATCCCTTGGTCACTCGAGTCAACTGGCACATCTGTGAAGGACTTTCGGTGCGTATCAAACCAGGTCCCGCCTGGTGGAATCAGAATGGTGTTAGCCATTGCTGTAGATGATGATGAGCATGCGCGTGCTTTGTCGACGACAAGTCTTCAATTGCAACCTATCCTCTTATCTCCCCGCATAGGCAACCCTCCCTTATTGATAGTAGCGTTCCCGTGATTTAGCTTAATACTAGATCTGCCGCAGCCTTGGCAAGATGAACACCAAACTTCGAGTGCAGTGCTGTAAATGCTTTCCCAGATACATTGATACTATGAGAAAGATGCCATTCGATACATCTCAGGACTTGTCACATCTTGAGAATCTCAAAAATCTTACTCTTCCGAATAGAAATGTCAAATACTAAACTGCGCTCAGAATTGTTTGATGTTCTCGCGTCAACGCTAAGCCGCGGGAACACTATTCTCAATAAGGGAAGGTCGCCCACACTACTACTACTAGTACACAGTGAGACATGAAGTGTGTGAAGGAATAAATGAATGGACCAGCCAAAAGACTGCGTCATTCCGAGTTTGAAATACCACCACGATCTCAGTCTTGATCTCAGTCGCAGCCTCACCTCTCCGTGAAGAGCCTATGGAGGCGTTCGTGTTGTCTGAGTGTATGCCTATCTTTATTTCATGGCTGCTTAGGTGACGCAGTTGGCTTTACGCTATCATTCGGGAATCCTATCTGCAGACTCACCACCTTTAACCATCACGGAAGCCCTCGATGACTTCTGGACGCCCCCAGTTCGCGCAGTCGAATGCCTGGGAGTATAGCAAGAAGCATCTCGATCCACAGTCTTACACAGCTCAAAGGCTGGTAGGTGCAGTTCTGGTGGGACGCTTCTCCAACTGACCCATGGTCTCTCTCGCAGGAACATGCCTCTCCTGAACATCTGCATCTCACGACACGGAGATTCTTCATAGGCCCGATTCCAGAAGGCTGGCTGAGCAGCAACAGGAAGTCATGGTACAGAAGACGCCTGAAACAATGGGAGCACAGGTCCCGTACCGCATCATTCACTGCTGTAGCTGCTAACGCGCACCATCGTGCTCTCACTGGTCTCGAAGGTCCATCGACCGCCGCTAGATATGGCTTCAGCTTTCCACAGCCAGCGGATGTCGCAGATGACGGATTTCGAGGAAGCTCAGCGGCCGCATCTGATGAGGACGATGTCCTACGTGACGAGGAGGAGGAAGAGGAGGAGGGAGAAGAAATAATTCCACAAGAGATAGCACCAATCTCGACGAATGAAATACCTCAGATATTGGGGTTAGCAGACGAAGCTGATCCACGAACCACTGATACGCTGCCAGTCCCTTCTGATATCGGCTACACACCATTTGGCGAATCGGTGGCTCAGGACGATGGCGGGTCCCAAATGTTACCTGGTAAATCCCCAGCTCAGGCGTCATTCGTCACTGCAAGGGAGAGAATTCACACGGAAGAGACCATGACTACATCGAATGGAGAGGACGTGGAGGGACATTCATTGTCACAAGGCGCGTCGAATATGGTTCCGGAGAGTACTATGGACAACCGGCCGTCAATCTCTAACCTGAATGGTTCACAAACAGAGTTGAGTAATCTCAATGGGAGTTGCTCGGCTGACCCTGGTCAATCCGGCTCGACGACAGCATTGCTTCCACGAAAGGACCGCGAGGCAAAGTCAACCCTTTCTGTTGCATCTCCACGATCTCTCCTGATGCGCACCCCCGCTCCTGTTGGTGACAGTGAACCTGGACCGGCGAGCCAAAGGAGGACAGCTACTGGAGTGCGTTTTAATATAGCCGAAGGGGTTGTGAATGGCCAAGAGAGACTGAAAAACAAGATATCTAATGTACAGACTAAAGCTACCTCCGCAAAGTTCCGGAGAAATACTCTCCAAGAAGGCGCCATTGTCAAAATGGAGAAAATGCTCGTCAGAGTCGATGTTACCATGCAACCCGTCTCTGAAGAGTACGATGAAAATGATAGCATCAAGATCGAGACGCGGGCGTATGAAAAGTGGCGGGAGTTTATGGTTGTGATACGTCAGAGCAGGAAGGACGAAGCAGACCTTAGGCTCCAAATATATACCAGCCGTGTTATCCCAATGGTCGAGAATGATAAAGTCAAGAAAAAGCCACATCATGAGGTTGTCCTGAACCCCAAAAATACCAGAGTCAACCTTTTCTCGTCCTTGGACAAGACCGTAGTCATCTGGCACCCATACAAGAAAGGCTCTCGGATTATAATCATGCGCACCAGGTCTACCGCACACTCTGTCGAATGGTATACACTCCTGAAAGATACTCTTGGTTGGGCAAGACCTTCGGCATTACAGATAAATGTTCCTGATCTGAGTGTAAGTCTTCTCTTGGACAAGCCGTTTGAAGGTGTCGAGGCGGCAAGAGAATCGTTTGAAGATGACAATGACGAGGCTGCTCTAGCACGGACCATGGAGGAAGAGCAAGCAGTTGCGGGCAGAATCGTTAAGAAATGTCTGGAAATGCTTCAGAGTGATTCTGAATGGGCAGACGTCCTGGAGACGTGGACCAAGACTGAAAAAATGGGCCTAGCATGGAAGCGGTATGACAGGCTAGAGTGGATCCACGGGCCGAATCAGCAGAAAATGTATGGCTCCATGGCAATGCAGAAATCCCACGACCTCGAACTTCGACCCAAGAAGCATTATCCGATGCATAGCTATGGCAAGAAAGGAAAACTCCACGAAGAGCCAGCTCCTGTGGAAGGGTTTCTCGTCAGATTGACAACGCAAAGAGGCATGCAGCAACGGATGGGCAGAACGTACTTCAAGAGACTCTACTTCTCGACCCACAACCAGTATCTGACTTTCAACAAGCCTTCCAATATCACACCACCTCATCC
>QQTW01001329.1_pt1 | contig 17156 bp, 19 predicted proteins | sample 1904831 | NCBI WGS metagenome assembly QQTW01 (sample SAMN09435610, study PRJNA476489) | Subsurface metagenome, whole genome shotgun sequencing project. | reverse complement strand
AACCGATCGCACAAATTGAATGCAGCCATCTTTTTGCGGCAAATCGGCGGGATGAGTACCTGTAAGTAAACCAATCAAAGTCGCGCCCAAGCTGTAAATATCCGAAGCTGGAACTGTACGCCCGCCAAATTGCTCTGGGGGCATATATCCGTAAGTTCCTACTACCGTAATTGTCCCGTCTTCTTTGGCTGCTAGCGTCTGTACTGAGCCAAAATCTACTAGATATACTTGACCGATACTATTGCCTGTACGATCACCCAACAAGATATTACTAGGCTTAAGATCGCGGTGAATAACTGCTGGATGGCGATCGTGTAAATAGATAAGTATCTCTAAAAGTGCTTTGGCTAATTCTTGCACTTCAGCTTCGCTAAAGGTGCGCCCAGCTTGTAGATGTTCTTGCAAGGATTTGGCTGGAATATAAGTTTGAACTAGAGCAAAACTTTTAACACGATCGCTCGTTAGCTCAAAATAATCTAAATATTGGGGAATAGATCTGTGAGATAGGGATTTTAAAGTTTCAGCTTCGCGTTCAAAAAGCTTAAAATCGTCCCACTCAAACTCGCTACTAAAAGATACTAACTTGACAACTACCAAATCTTGCGATCGCAAATCTCGGCATAGCAAAGTCTTTCGTCCAGCCTTTTTTGCTAATTGCTGCTCTACTTGGTAGAAATCACCTAAGATTTGACTAGCCATTGCTATTTTTACTACGCCTTTGAATTATTTATAGCTTTAGGTTCTGGCTATCAACAAGCTGCTATTACTATTCTTAAATTTTATGCCTAGCCAAAATTGGCCTTATATTACATCTGGTATCCCTGATGAGTTGTTTGATCGCTTACCAGGAATTCCCCTCACCAAGCGCGAAACTCGCCTGCTGCTAATTGCCCAATTGCGCCTAAAACCTGATTCGGTACTATGGGATATTGGCGCAGGAACAGGAACGATCCCCGTAGAAGTTGGGCTACTATGTCCCCAAGGCAATATTATCGCTGTAGAACGCGATGAAGAAGTCGCCAGCCTAATTCGCTGCAATTGCGATCGCTTTGAGGTGAAAAACGTTGAAGTTGTGGCAGCTAGCGCCCCCGAATGTCTGCAAAGTTTGACTAAACCTCCAGATCGAGTTTGTATTGAAGGCGGTCGCCCGCTTGCAGATATATTAAAAGCAGTTTGGGAATATTTACCTATGCATGGGCGAGTTGTCGCCACAGCCAGCAACCTAGAAAGCCTCTATGCTGTCTCCCAAGGTTTCGCCCAACTACAAGCGCGAAATATTGAAGTAGTCCAGTCTGCTGTCAACCGTTTGGAGACAAAAGGAACTCAACAAACCTTTGCGGCTGTAAATCCGATTTTCATTCTGAGCGGGGAAAAGTTAGACTAAAGCGAATAATAAAAGCAAAAGTATAAGCGTATAACTTTGAGTTTTACTTAAAAAGCTATGAGGGCAATTACTCTACCGTTGAGTAGCAGCTAAAGGTTTTGACTTTTGACTTTTTACGTGCGGATGAACGGAGGTCTCCTCCAAAATTAGATAGCACGTTAACTTTTAACTTTATACTTTCTGCCCATGCCTTGGAATCGGATTATTAGTGGAATTATTGCGATCGCTCTAGCTTTAACAGCTAGTCTGTTGGGAGGGTGGTATTTTACCCTGATGTTTTGCGCGATCGTTTATTTAGGTCAATTAGAATATTTTGATTTGGTAAGAGCTACAGGCATCGCCCCTGCTGCTAAAACTACCTTAGTTGTCAGTCAAGCTTTACTAATTATTGCGACTTTTTCCTCTACCTTAGCTGATGCAGTTATGCCAGTAGCAGGGACTTTTATTTGTTTCTACCTACTATTTCAGCCTAAGCTTGCCACGATCGCTGATATTTCCACCTCAATTTTAGGCTTATTTTACGGCGGGTATTTACCTAGTTATTGGGTAAGGATGCGCAGTATTGATGCTGTCGGTAATTTACCTTTAGGCGGTTACTGGTCTAACAATTGGCTAGATTTGGATACCTTACCCCAAGGCTTAAAAGTTACGTTGCTAACGTTCTTCTGCATTTGGGCTGCTGATATTGGCGCTTACACGATTGGCAAATTTTTCGGCAAAACTCGCCTTTCTCATATCAGTCCGAAAAAGACTGTTGAGGGTGCGGCTTTTGGCGTAGCTGGTAGCATCGCTGTAGCCATAGCTGGGGCGTGGTATTTGGATTGGTCTGGATGGCCCTGGACTGGTTTAGCATTAGGGTTAATTATTGGCATTGCTAGCTTGCTAGGCGACTTAACAGAGTCTATGATGAAGCGCGATGCTGGAGTCAAAGATTCAGGGCAGTTGATCCCTGGTCATGGTGGCATTTTAGACCGCGCTGATAGCTACGTTTTTACCGCTCCTTTGGTTTACTATTTTGTAACTTTATTTTTACCATTGCTACCAAGCAGCCATTAGGGTAGAACATTAAGCCGACCCGAACAGATAATTTGCCCAGAATCTAGACTGAGTTTTTCTATATCCACTTCTGCGCCTAAATCGACTGTAAAGCTATCTATACTTACTATCTCTCCAGTTTGCATCTCTAGCGTTGGCTGCAAAATTTGTAACTGGTGGCTGCTAGCTAGCTGCAAACCAGCTTGAAATACAATTGGCATTGGACTTGCGCGATCGCTTGTTAAAATTCCTTCTAGCTTCAATAAATCGCTATCAATCGTAATTTTTTGCCAGCTAACTTGCTTACTTGCCAAACTATAGTTGAATAGTTTGGCGAATAAGTCAGTCAAAGCATCTGTTAATAAAGGCGAGGATAAAGAAGCATTGAGATCGGCTTGAGTCAAATATAAGCTACCACTTGCAGGTACTTTGGCTAATAATCGCAGCGGCTTACCTTTGATTACCTGACCTAAATTGATCTGAATTTCTTGTGCTTCTAGCTGAATTTGTGTTAAATGCAGCCCTTGATAGACAGCTTGACTCGCTAAGATAGATACGCGCGGGATATTGCCTGTCAAAATTTGGCGATCGCTTCCGGCTATTTGTACCTCTAGCTGCGATATCTGCTGAACTTGCGATTTTAGCCACAACCTGACGGCAGGCGATAGCACTTTGCTAATTAAACGACTGGTTTTGTTAGTAGTATTGTCAGTATTCAATTTTGTAATATTTGTACACAATATAGCTAAAAATAAGGCAAACTAACGCTGAGGGCATATAGAAAGTTAATTATATGGAGGAAAGGATACAAAAAATACTATCCCAATGGGGGATAGCTTCGCGCCGTCATGCAGAATCACTAATTCTTGCAGGGCGAGTGCAGCGCAATGGTGCGGTAGTAAGTCTAGGAGAAAAAGCCGATGTGGAAAAAGATGCGATCGCTGTAGATGGTAAAGTAATTCAACTAGCTCGTCCACAACTGGTTTATTTACTCCTCAACAAACCCAAAGGCGTAGTTGCTACTTGCGACGATCCCCAAGGACGCAAAACAGTTATCGACTTATTACCCAAAAACTTACAAAAAGGTCAAGGCATTCACCCAGTAGGACGCTTAGATGTAGATTCTACAGGGGCATTAATCCTAACCAACGACGGCGAACTAACATTTAAACTTACTCATCCCCGCCATAGCATCCCCAAAACTTATCAAGTTTGGGTGCAAGGCAATCCGCCCCAATCAGTGTTAAAACAGTGGCGACAGGGCGTTGTATTGGATGGCACAAAGACTCGTAAAGCACAAGTGCGGGTAATTAAGCATCTAGACGCGCAGACTTGTTTAGAAGTAATTTTAAAAGAAGGTAGAAATCGGCAAATTAGGCGAGTTGCAGAACTTCTAGGATATCCAGTTGTCAATCTTCACCGTACTGCGATTGGGACAATTGGGTTGCAACCAATAGCAGAAGCGGCGTTGCCTAAAGGTTGCTATCGTTACCTTAAAGATTTTGAAATTTGCTTTTTGCAAACCCAAGCTAATATTGCATCGGTTGAGGAGCCTGATGCAGTTCAGGAGTGCAAGTCAAAATGAAGTGGTGTAGGAAAAAGAGCGCGTCAATTCGTCCAATTGAGGAGCAGCAAGCTGAGAAACTAGTAGAGATAGGCGACTTTCTGCGGCAAAAGCGTATGGAACAAGCTTTATCATTAGAAAAAGCCGCAGTAAAAACGTTGATCCGGCAACCTTTGTTGCAAGCAATTGAAAAGGGTAAGTTAGACGAACTGCCAGAACCAGTTTACGTTCAACGTTTGCTTAAGCAATATGCAGACGCGCTGGGTTTGGATGGCAAGGAAATAGCTAGTAGTTTTCCAGTCGGTAATAGCGATCGCGCGCTGAAAAATACTCAACCAGGATGGCGGCTTGTCTTACCCGTACTGCAACTGCGTCCGATTCATTTATACCTGCTGTACATAATTGTGATTGCAACTTCAGTTAATGCTTTATCGCAGACATTAAATCGCAGTGCAAAACCAATTAGCGATCGCTTTTTAGAGGAACCATCATTAGCAAAACTAGAACAAGAAGATCCTGAGTCGCAAGAAAAACTAGAGCCAGTAAGTGCTACGCCTAAAGCTGCACCAGAAAAAGAGCGACAAATTAAGATTGGCATCAAGCTCAAAGCGCCTTCATGGATTCGAGTTGTAGCAGATGGCAAAACGCAGTTTCAAGGACTTTTACCGCCAGGAACCCAGCGTACTTGGGTAGCCAAAGAGGAACTAACTGTACTAGCAGGAAACGCTGGCGGCGTACTTTTGACTATAAATCAAGAAAAATCAAAACAAATGGGCGATCTCGGCGAAGTCCAAGAATTGACATTTGCTGCACCAAGGCTTTGAGGAGTAGTTTTGAGTTTTGAGTTTTAGGTTTTGAGTTAGAAGAGTTAAGGCAAGGAAGACAAGGGAAAATAGTATTGGTAACTTAATTGTTCAACTCAAAACTATTTTTACTTTCTCCAACTCAAAACTACTTTCAATCCCTAAATAACTCAAAACTCAAACCTATACTAAAGGCGATCGCCCGTACAATTGTGTAAGGTTTTTCAAGCGATCGCTCAATTCATCTGTGAGATCGTCGTATTGATAGCGCCATTCCCAGTTGCCGTCTCCTTGACTTGGTACGTTCATGCGGGCTTCTGTACCTAAACCGAGTAAGTCTTGGACGGGAATTATTGCTTGATTGCCGACAGAACTTAAGGCTAAACGAATCATATCCCAATGGATGCCGTCAGGACTGATGTATCCTAAATAGCTACTGACTGCATCTTTGTCACTGTCAGATAGTTCGTTAAACCAACCTACTGTCGTGTTGTTGTCGTGAGTACCTGTATAAACTACACAATTGCGCACGTAATTGAATGGTAGATAAGGATTACCAGGATCAGAGCCGAAGGCAAATTGTAGTATTTTCATGCCTGGAAACTCAAACTCATCTCGCAGCGCTTCTACTTCTGGCGTAATTACGCCTAAGTCTTCAGCTAAGACAGGTAGCTTGCCTAACTTCTCATTTAGCACGCGAAACAAAGCCGATCCAGGGGCTTCTACCCACTCTCCATTCATGGCGGTAGTTTCACCCTGCGGCACTGCCCAATACGCCTGGAAGCCTCGGAAATGGTCGATACGGATGATATCTACATAGTCCAGCATTGCCGCAAAGCGCTGCACCCACCATTTAAAGTTTGATGCTTGCAATTGTTCCCAGTTATATACAGGATTGCCCCATAGTTGACCTGTGGCGCTAAAGTAATCTGGGGGTACTCCTGCCATTAATGCTGCTTCGCCTGTTTCATCCAAGCTGAAGTTTTCGGGATTTCCCCACACATCGGCGCTATCGTGAGCAACATAAATCGGAATATCGCCAATAATTTGAATACCGCGCATATTGGCATACTGCTTGAGTTCTGTCCACTGGCGAAAAAACTCAAATTGCGTGTATTTGTAGTAAAAAATGCGATCGCTCAATCGCCGCCGCCAATGCTCGATTGCTTCTGGTTGCTTTTTGGCAAGTTCTGGTTCCCAAGTATGCCAACCTGCACCATTTTTATCATCTTTGATTGCCATAAACAAAGCATAGTCATCTAGCCAATATGCCTTGCTTTCACAAAAACCTTGAAATTCTTTTTGCCCAATCGCTGATGCTTGCTGTTTGAAGTTTTCGCAGGCTTTTTCTAGCAAAGGTATTTTGGTCTGTACTACCTGACCAAAATTCACTCTATCAGCCGGAAATGTGGGCAAATTGGCAAAATCGTCTTCAAAGAGCAATCCTTGTTCTCGCAGTTTTTCGGGGCTAATTGTTAACGGATTTCCCGCCATTGCTGAGTAGGACATATAAGGAGAATTACCATATCCGGTTGGTCCTACAGGTAATACTTGCCAAAATTGTTGGTTGCTTTTGGCTAAAAAATCAATAAACTTATAAGCTTCCAAGCCCAAGTCTCCAATCCCAAAGCGACTAGGAAAGGAAGTAGGATGAAGCAAAATACCGCTAGATCTAGGAAAAGGCATAAATAACTTGCACTAAATGCGCGATCGCCAAAAATTTATCACGCCTTAGCCCAATTGGAAACTATCTAAGGGATTGACCTTCGGTTGGGTTAAAGGGGAAGGGGTAAGGGGCGCGAGCTTTGCGGAGGGAATACTCCCGCCGCAAACGTCGCTTGGAAAGGCAGGGAAAAAATCTCTTTTCCGTTCACCTTTAACCTTTTCCCAGCCCGAAGGGCATTAACTTGTATGGGTGGAATGAATTACGTCCCTGATTTCTGGATAACTGGGCAAATAGTTCCTTCCTGCAAGCTAGAGAAATTTTCCCAACCGGAAAGTATGCCATTTAATTCTGAGCGGAGTGTTAATAATTGCTCGATTTGGTTGTCAATATCGACAATTTTATTCTCCAGCTTTGCTTGCACGTCATGGCAAGGAAGTTCGCCACGATCGTAAACTTGCAATAGTTCGCCAATTTCTTGCAAGCTAAGTCCTAAGCTTTGCGATCGCTTAATAAATGCTAGACGTGCCAAAATATTCTCATCAAACTGCCGAAAACCGCCTTCTGTGCGATCGCAAGCTTCAATCAAGCCCAGGCTTTCATAATAGCGAATCGTTCTAATCGGCACTTGACTCAAAGCCGTTACCTGACCGATTAACAATAATTTCTTTTCTTGAGTTAGCACAGGCATCAGACTCAGTAACTCTCTTCTGCCAGTCTAACAAAAGGGGCAGGGGGTGCAGGGGAGCAAGAGATTGGATTGCCAATTTACAGAGGGATGCCTAATAATGCTGCGAAGTCTATTGTGTTTGCCTTTGGCTTTTAAGCTTTTCCTTACTCGCAGGGTTATGCACGGTTGTTGAGCAATCTAAGAGCAAATTGACTGTAAACGTTGCTCCTTGTCCGTCACCTAAGCTTGTGGCTGAGATTCTACCGCCGTGCATTTCGATAATATTACGAGCGATCGCAAGCCCTAGTCCTAAACCGCCATATTTTCTGGTTGTCGTGCTATCTTCTTGGCGGAAGTAGTCAAACAAATAAGGGATAAACTCTGGATTAATCCCTTTACCGTCATCGCTAACTTGAACTTGGGCATAGTCGCCGACTCTGGTTATCTGTACCTCTACGCGCCCGCTAGCTGGAGTAAACTTAATTGCGTTGGAAACCAAATTCCAAAATACTTGCTGCAAGCGCGATACATCGCCCAATACTTGCCCTACGGGGACGAATGTTGTAACTATTTCAATTCCTTTAGCTTCTGCTGCTAAACGAACTGTCTCTATAGCGGCTAAAACCGTCGCCTCAAGATCGACTGGAGTGACATTTAAGTTAAGTTTGCCTGCTAAAATTCGCGAGACATCTAATAAGTCCTCAATTAATTCTAGTTGCAACTTGGCATTGCGCTCAATAGTTACTAAAGCTTCAGCCGTCTTGAGCGCATCTAACTTGCCTCTTTGCAGCAGTTTAACCCAACCCAAAATCGGATTTAGGGGCGTGCGCAGTTCGTGGGAAAGAACGGCGAGAAATTCATCTTTGACGCGGTTAGCAGATTCAGCATCAGCGCGCGCTGTCTTTTCTTTTTGCAACAAGCGATCGCGTTCTACTTCCCATTGCTTTTGCTTGTCAATATCTGTAGAAGTACCCAGCCACTTAACTACTTTTCCTTGCTCGCCAGAAAAAGGCAAACCACGCACCAAATACCAACGGTAGTTATTGTCTGCGCCTTTATATCGATATTGCGCTTCAAAGGCGGTGCTACTTGCGTATGCTTCTAGCCAAACTTGACGGGCGTAGGCAAAGTCATCTGGATGTACTGTATCCCAACCATATAGAACTGTTTGCTCTAAGCTAAGTCCTGTATATGCTATCCATTGTTGATTTACATATTCTACTTTCCCATCAGCGTCTAGCGTCCAAATAAATTGGGGCAAAGCTTCTGCTAATTGGCGATAGCGTGCTTCTGCTTGTTGAATTTCTGATAACTTCTGTTGCAACTGTTGATTGCTATGTTTGAGATCGCTTTCTTGCTGAGTCAAAGTAGCAACTAGGCGATGTAAGGATTTAGAAAGCTTTGCTGTTTCATCTTTGCCTTTAACAATTGGGATTTTCAGCGCTGTATCGCCTTGACGGATAGTTTCGGCAGAAGCAGCAATTGCTAGTATGGGCTTAGTAATGCGATCGGCAGCTAAATACGCGATCGCTGTAAATAATCCCCCAAACATCAAATTCCAACCAAAAATCTGTTGTTGCAACCGTCGCACTGGTGCAAAAGCAATACTATATTTCTGCCTGACTAAGACTATCCAACTCAATCCTGGATAATCGCGGTAGCCTTGACTGCGCGCAAAACCAGTTAAGTATTTATTTCCATCGCTCCATGTCTCTATTGCATAACCGTTCATTTCTTGGGGATTTGACTTCAGCAATGCTAGTAAGTTCTGGGCTATGGTTGGCTTAGTTAATCCTGATGGTGATAGCAACAAGTCTCCATTTTGCCGAAATACGAACATTTCCAGGTTGCGCCCTTGTAGAGGGTAAAGAAGCGAATTTTCTACCTCTTTAGCCCAGTTCCAACTAAGATGAGCGCCCAACACGCCGCTAAAACTACCTTGCAAATCGCTTACTGGTACTGATATATCTACAAAACGTAGCGGTTCGCCTGTGGGATTTGGTAATAACTTCGCTAGTTTCACAGCTTCATGCACGTCTCCTACATAAGCCGCTTTTTGTCCACCGATAAACCAAGGACGCGCCCCTACATTTTTGCCTTCTAGTAATTTTCCGGTACTTGCTCGAACAATACCGCGCGTGTCAGTAAAACCAATCCAGGCATAGTTAATATATGTGCTTTGCAGCTTTTCTAGCAGATTGCGCTGTTCTAAAATTGGCGTATTAGGCGATCGCAAAGTATTGAGCGTACTAATAATTTGTAAATCGCGGTAACGCTCAAACATGCCTCGGTCAAGTTTATCTGTCATTTGGTACGATAATTCTGCCAAAGATTGACCGACATTTACTTTTACTTGTGCGCTTGCTGTTTGTCCGACAATCAGACTTGCTAAAACCGAGAGAACTAGAGCCGTAAGAGCGATCGCAAGTCCCAAGCGAGTTCTCAAGCTACGACTTGGATTGAGATGGCTAGCCCAAGATTTCCATAACTTCATTGGCAGCAAAGCCATTTTTCCTCAAATAATCCAAGCTCAACTAGCATTATTAATTTTTAAATATAACAGCATTAACAAGTCTAGAACACTCTCGAAAGTCTACTAACGGCGCGGTAAACTGCTTAGGTGGTGCAGCATTATTCGCCTTAGTTACGGAGAGAAAAAATTGGGAATAGAACTACGCAGTTACGTATTTCTAGACAGCTTACAGCCTCAACATGCGGCTTATATGGGAACAGTGGCGTTGGGGTTTTTGCCTTTACCAGGAGATACATCGCTGTGGGTTGAAATTTCACCTGGAATTGAGATTAACCGCATTACTGATATTGCTGTTAAAGCTACTGCTGTAACCCCTGGGGTGCAAGTTGTCGAGCGTCTTTACGGCTTATTAGAAGTTCATTCTAGCCGCCAAAGCGAGACGCGGGCAGCAGGTAGAGCAATTTTAGAAGCGCTAGAGGCGCGCGAACAAGACTGTCTCAAACCTCGGATTATTTCTAGCCAAATTATCCGCAACCTCGATCCCCATCACACGCAAATGATTAACCGCACCCGTAGGGGACAGATGATCTTAGCAGGGCAAACGCTTTATGTATTGGAAGTTCAACCCGCCGCCTATGCTGCTTTAGCTGCCAATGAAGCTGAGAAGGCAGCATTAATTAATATTCTTGAAATTAATGCTGTTGGAAGTTTTGGCAGACTTTACTTAGGCGGACAAGAAAGAGATATATTAGCAGGTTCTAGGGCTGCGATCGCCGCAATTGAAAATGTTTCTGGAAGGGAAAACCCCGAAGCCCGTACTGAGTAGAGGTATTTATTTTAGAGCAAATACCCAGACAAGGGGGACAAGGTAGACAAGGAAGAGTAGAGGCAATCTTTAATTTAATCTATGGCAAATACAGAACATCTTGCCCTACTTAAGTCAGGTGCAATCAAATGGATTGAGTGGAGAAGCAAAAATCCTCATATAGAACCAGATATCAGCGCGGCTAACTTGCAAGGAGAAAATCTTAGAGGTAGAAATCTCAGTCAAGTCAACCTCCGAGGCGCAGATCTTAGTAATGCTTTGCTGATTTTGGCTAACTTTGAAGCAGCTAATTTAAGCACTGCCGATTTGACACTAGCTTTGTTAGTTGAAGCTAATTTAATTGCCGCTAATCTCAGCCTAGCCAATTTTAGAGGCGCTAACCTCAAAGGCGCAATGCTAAAAGAGGCAACCTTGATTGGCACTAATTTAAGGAGCGTTAATCTGATAAATGCCGATCTTGAACATGCTAACTTGATGGGGGCTGATTTAAGCGCAGCAAATCTCAAAGCAGCAGATTTGAGCGCCGCTAAACTCGTGCAAGCTAACTTCAGGGAGGCTAACTTAACAGATGCTCATCTAGGTTATGGCGATTTTAGCTATGCCAACTTATCAAGTGCTGAACTAATTGGCGCTTATCTTTACAAAGCAAACCTCACCCAAGCAAACTTAGATGAAGCTCATTTGAGTAAAGCTTACCTCCTGGGCGCAAATCTTAGTGACTCTCAACTAACTAAAGCAGACTTGCGGTGGACAAATTTAACCAAAGCAAATCTAACAGGTGCAAACCTCAGCAATGCTAACCTCAGAGGCGCTAACTTATATAAAGCAAATCTAACAGGTGCAAACCTCAGCAATACTAACCTCAGAGGCGCTAATCTCCATCAAGCCAACATTCAAGACGCAATATTAAGCGATCGCATAGAGAGTTAAGCTAGATATTCTTGTTGCAATTGCCAATAAAAAATAGAAATTATGACAATCGCGATCACCCTAAATACTGAATGTATCAATAAATTGGATCTAGCGCCTGTTTCTAGAATAATTGACAATATGCTCCAAGACGGCGCGATCGCTACCTATGAGCAGCAATTGAGCTTTACCATAGACTATCCCCAAGAACCAGGCGATCCGCGCGAATTACCAGAGATTCCTGAAGTCAGAATGTGGTTTATTCGTTTAGATTCTCGTTATCCTTGGCTACCATTTTTGCTCGACTGGAAAGCTGGGGAACTAGCGCGCTACACTGCTATGCTCGTACCGCATCAATTTAGTTCCAAAGAAGGCATCCAGTACAATCCAGAAGCGTTGGAAATCTTTTTGATGCACAAGCTATTTGTTTTGAGCGATTGGCTGCCACAATACAGCATCGCTAGTCAATCGCGGCTCAAGTCTATGGCTCAAATGTTGGGCTATGAATTAGAAGATGCGCTATTTGCCATGTTGTAGAGATGTTGCCGTATTTATATAGGAATAATTATGATTCAGGCGCTCTTATTTGACTTAGACGGCACTTTGGTTAACAACGATCCCATCCATTACCAGGCGTGGCGGCAAATATTAACCCCATACAATCTAGAAATTGACGAAGATTTTTATAAAAAGCGGATTAGTGGCAGGCTAAACCCAGATATTGTCAAAGATTTACTCCCGCAACTATCACCAACACAATCTGAAGATTTTATTGAAGAAAAAGAGGCTCGTTATCGTAACGCCGCCACTACAATTCAACCTCTAGAAGGATTACATAATATCCTTGACTGGGCAAGAGCGCGCAACATCAAATTAGCTTTAGTAACTAATGCCCCTCGCAAAAATACCCAATTCATGCTTGAGATATTAGGTTTAGAAAGTACATTTTCCGTAGTAGTTTTAGGGGAAGATGTAGAAGTCGCCAAACCCGATCCTACCCCTTATCAAGTTGCGATCGCGCAACTAGAAGTTCTCCCAGGGGCAGCTATTGCTTTTGAAGACTCTCCTTCTGGCATTCGTTCAGCCGTAGGCGCTGGCATTTTTACAGTAGGGATTGCTTCTACTCAAGAGCCAGATAAACTATATCAACTTGGAGCAGAGTTAGTTGTACCTAACTTTTCTGCTCCAGAACTTTTAATATTATTAGAAAGCGATCGCTCTTTCTAACTACCCCAAACTAAAACATCTCTCCTTAAAGAGGTTGGAAAAATAGACCCTTTTGGAGTGTCTAACTGGTCACTGGTCACTGGTCACTGTATTCAACTACCCCAAACTCGATCTAAAACAGTTTGAGGAGAAATATCAGATATTTTCTTACTTGGAGATCTTAGGGCAAAGAAGCGATCGCTCTTAGGCATCATTTTTTCTGGATCTGTAGGTCCAAACAAGGCAATAGTATAGGTTTTTACTGCTACTGCTAGCTGCAATGCTGGGCTATCGGTGCAGATAAGTAAATTTGCAGCAGCAGTCATCGCTGCAAGTTTGCCTGGATCTTTTGGGAAAACTACCTTAATTCCTGGGCATGACTCTAATAATGAATTAGCAAATTGCTCGTCATCTGGTTCTTTGACTACTACTATAGTCAAATTTGGCTGCCGCTGTTGAATATTTTGGACGATCTGCCGCCACTTTTCTAGCGGATAAATCTTCTCGAAGCCTCTCGGTTCGCTAATTTGACTAGAACCGCCGTGAATTAAAATGTAGCCGCTTTCGTTAACACCTAAGCGTTTTTGTTCGGTTTCTGACCAAGTAATATCTGAGGCAGGTACATTAATAGTTATTTCGGGACACGGTAAATTACTTCCCAAGCCTTGCAGCAAATCGTGATACATAGTTGCTGCATATTGCTCAGTTTTGAGCGGTACACTAGCAGTTAGATAAATTGCACCTGCACCCTTGTAAGCAACGCGGGTAGGAATACCAGTCAGCCACAGCATCAAACCAATAGACTTTTGCTGTCCGAGGTAGATAGCAACATCGTACTCGCGATCGCGCAACACACCGATAAAATTTCCCCAATCTGCCAAACTATTACGATCTTTAAAATCAAAAGGAATAATATCTCCAACAGACTTACATACTCGGTAAGCAGCTTTGGCACGGGGTTCTACCGCGACATCTATTTGCGCATTGGGATACAACCGTTTTAGGTCATCTAGGGTGGGAAAAAATAAGATTTGTTCGCCAATCCCGCCAGGAACCAGGGCTACTACTCGCATATTATTTGTTTATCCGTACACGCTCCCCATTCTAGGAGAACATATAGTTATTTGAAACATTCAAAGCATATAGTTTTGCTTCGTCAATCATAATGAGAGGAAAATGCACTTATTAATTCCTGCTGCTGGTATGGGGCGGCGGATGGGTAGAGATCGCAATAAACTACTATTAACTCTACGCTCAAAGCCGCTAATTGCCTGGACAATGCTTGCTGCTGAAGTGGCAAGTCAAATTGATTGGATTGGGATTATTGCTCAACCCACAGATGAAGCATACTTGCAAGAGCTTTTAGCGGCGTTATCTCTGTCTAAAAAAGTACAAATAATCTACGGCGGCACAACTCGTCAAGAGTCAGTTTACAACGGCTTGCAGGGGCTACCAGATGCCGCAGAACGAGTATTAATTCATGATGGTGCTAGGTGTCTTGCTACGCCAGAATTGCTAAATCGGTGTGCCGAAGCAATCATGCATTGCCCAGGATTAATTGCTGCTGTACCTGTAAAAGATACGATCAAAGTAGTAGATAAAAATTTACTAATTCAAGATACGCCCGACAGGCGGCAATTATGGGCAGCACAAACCCCTCAAGCATTTGACGTGAAAGTATTGAAACATTGCCACGATGAAGGTTTGCGCCAAGGTTGGGAAGTTACTGACGATGCAGCTTTATTTGAGAAATGCGGCTTACCAGTGAAAATTGTCGAAGGTGAAGAGACTAATTTAAAAATTACAACTCCCGTAGACTTAGCGATCGCCGAATTCATCCTCGCCCAGCGCTTAGATAACGTATAGGAGCGAATGGCGATACATCCCAGTGTAGCGACTTGTTAAGTAATGCTAAGGCAGCGTCTGAACATATTGATAGCTCAAAATTTTGTTGTCCATCGTTACAAGTGGGCAATTATAAACTATTGCCGTTGCCACAATAATTTGGTCAGCCGGATCTCGATGGAAATTGCCAGGTAGTTGGGTAGACTCCACACAAATTCGGGGAGTTAACTCCAGAAGACGCATACCAGGATAAGCAAGAGCGCGATCTAACCACTCATCTACAAGGTTAGGTAAAACTAAGCGCCCGCGTTCAACCAATTTCGCAACTTCCCAGCAGGAAATAGCACTGATACCTAAGCCTTGTGCTTCCAGTCCTTGGATGTAGTCATGATACTCTTGGGTAAGCCGAGGATCACCGTGAATCCACCAAACCCAAATATGAGTGTCAAGCACAATCATTGTGCAACTTCCCAATCATCATGAGCCACAGGTTCAGTTGGATCGATATATTGAACAGCCGTACCACGCAGAGGATATTTGTTTTGCTCAGATGTCTTATTTTGTTGACGTAAAACAATTACTTCTACTTGTTCGCCAGAATGAAAAGGCAAATTTTTGAGGATGAGTGTTCCGTCAGGTTCAACAGTAGTTTCGACACGGTGAGCGATCATAATTAGCTGCTTCAAAATAGGAGGGTAGCAACATTCTATCTTCGTCTATAGAATCTTGCGTTGCCTCTTATCATATTTTGTCTGGAAAGTCTATAGCTGAACCTTTTTCAATACCAGCACCGAAGCGATCGCATGTCTATTGGTCACAATACCGGAAATCACTGCTCAACAGGATCGCTTGCATATACTACTTTTAACCGCTACGCCATCTCTGTGTACTTCCTCATAATATCCTACAAAATAAGCAGGATGAGCGCTGCCAACCTACAGCTACATTTCTACAACGCCCGTATTGCCTCCTTCTCAAGCGATCGCCGAATTTATCCTCGCCCAACGATTAGATAACGCATAGGAGTCAATGGTTATACATCAGACTGCTTGCAAAAGTCTTGAACTCTCTAACTGATGCAGACCATCTCGGCTTATCCTTTCCTTACTAAGGTTCTTGAGAAAGGGCTAAGACACGCTGGTATAGCTGGGGGCTGACACGAAAACCAGCTTGGTCGATCAAAGCATCCATAACGGGCTGAACCTGGGGAATGAGTTTTCTTTGTTTGGCAATGAGCAAAATGCCCAGAATGCCAATGATAGAAAGTCCTAGCCGACGGGCTTCTTGCCGCCCCAAGCGTTCATCAATAAGCAGATCGTCAGCTTGTAGTTCAAGTGCTAGAGCAATTGCATTAGCTTCCCCAGCATCTAGCCCCCGTCCTTGTTGCAGTTGGTCAGCGAGTTGGGAGTTGGTGAGGGATTGAGTTTGAATCCAACTGAGTTGGAGTATGGACGAGATAGTAAGATTGCTGGCTGCTGCCAGTTCATTAGCAACAACTTCAGGAATAATAATGGTTTGGTAAATGGCTTCTAACAACCAAAGACAATCGACAAGGGCAAGATTGCAGAGAGCAGAGGTATCACTGACTACAATCATAGCCAGCCGCGATCGCGTAGGTGCTGAACATCCTGCTCAAACTCTTCCACATCGTAGTGTATGCAAATACCGCGCTCTGCCAACAGCTTTTGAAAATCCATAATTTCCATTCCAGCAATTTTGCTGGCGCGGCTAAGGGAAATTCGCTCTTGTTGAAACAAGGCAACAGCAATCTCTCGGAGCCAGTCGCTCTGGTTAAAGGTTTCGGTTTTGCTGAGGCTATCAGGTAGGTTCAGGGTAATTTGCATTGGGTTGTCCTCACGCACTTACTTTTAAGTTTAAGGTTTTGGTGGTAGGCATTGTCTACCTAACTGATTGCTCCAAAGCGTATTTTTGCCCTGACTGACAACTCTCAAGCAAGCGATCGCCGAATTTATCCTCGCCCAAAGATCAGATAAGTTTTAGAGGCTAACGGCAGGTTTCTCAAACAGATCGAGCAATTTATTTGAAAATTCTCTTAGTCCGCGCAGGCGGACTTTGTCTGTGTAGACGCGAATTCCATTCGCCCCAATATTCCGGTAAATTTAGCGATCGCCGAATTTATCCTTGCCAGCGATTCAACACGAGATAGAGCAAGGGGCAGGTGTTTTATTTTTAAGCACATGAAACTAAGAAAAGCCCGATAAAGCGCAATTACAATTTAACGAGAGTTTTTTCCCTAGTTACCGTATTTTCACTGGAGCCATTTTAATAAGTCATTTGCCTTAATTGGATAGTTATTTGCAATTAAGCTCTGTTGCTGTTGTATTACTGCCTAAAAAGTAGGTGAGGTAGCAGCGCTGGCATAAGGCAGTTATATAAATTTAAAGCAATATTATGGGTAAAGCGATCGGCATAGACTTGGGGACAACTAACTCCGTTGCAGCTTTTAAACAGGCTGAAATTCAAGTTTTTCCAGTGGAGGGTAACTCGTCAACCTCAGAGCATAAGTTGATGCGCTCAGTAGTATCTTGCGAAGACGGTAAGATATTGACAGGAAATAGAGCTTATCAAAGTTTTAAGCAGTTTCCAAAAGATACAATTATTTCTATTAAACGCCTAATGGGGCGCGGTTTTAGTGATGAAGCAGTACAGAAGCAACATTCTCATTATGCTTATAAAATCACTACGCCACAACAATGTACCGATAACAGCCTTGCAGTTTAACGAGAGTTTTTTCCCTAGTTACCGTATTTTCACTGG
>QQTW01001328.1_pt1 | contig 17163 bp, 14 predicted proteins | sample 1904831 | NCBI WGS metagenome assembly QQTW01 (sample SAMN09435610, study PRJNA476489) | Subsurface metagenome, whole genome shotgun sequencing project. | reverse complement strand
GACCTCAGCACAATGGACTATGATGTTTCGAAAAACGGGAAATCTCTGTGCGAGCTAGAGCCAAACAGCCCATCATTAATAGCCTAGCCACGGCAGTTCAGAAGCTTCGAGTTCAAGACAGTCTTCCTGCGGAGAAACAAGCAGGCCTTGAGCTCATCATGCAAGACTTGTTGACTCATTTTGGTGAGGTCGAAGACTTGGACGAAACGCAAGCGCGATCACAGAAGGCTGATAACTACCTTCTATCGATTCTCCACTGTTGCAATCGCCTAGTCACAGAGTACAACCTGGACTATATTCTCAGCACCATACCTCGGGACGACCTTTCCTTCCCTGAAAGTAGAAAGATGGGCTTGGTGGAGAGATTCTCTAAATTAAGCCGTTATATCAGCTTAGGACCATATCTGCTCCAACTCGCGCAGAGATTTCCCGTTTTTCGAAACATCATAGTCCATTGTGCTGAGGTCCCTTCTACAGTGCCAAATTCCGTGCCCAACAAGGCTGCTGGCCAGATGACTCAAGGCTTACTCCAGCAATATCTACAGCGCCCAAATTCTTCAACAAGGAGGAAAACAATCAAACGATTCGAGCGTCACTTGGGGGCCAACCTAGTCGCTGTTCAAGCCGACATACGGAGGAAGTCACTAGGCAGCAAAAGAGTTCACGCCGAAATGCAGCTCCTCTTCTACTATGAGCAGCAGCCTCAAACCCAGCTGAGACCAAGGGTGATATGCGCGAGCAAGAATGCATGCTATCTCTGCAATGCCTTCTTGACTCTTCATAATCAGTTCTACACGCCTAAGACACACGGGAAGTTATATCCCCAGTGGACTCTCCCTAACCCTTCGACCCTCCCCTTGTCTGCAAACCGACTGAGGGAACTGAAGGATCTGTACAGACGATTCCATATCTGCCTTGAACAGAAGATCTTTTCCTGTTTGGGGACCGTCAGCTTGACACATACTTATTATGACAATGAAAGCAGGATCCTGAACATCAGGTCTCTGACTGCTTCTGGAATTTCGGTTGCAGAAGACCCGGGGGAGGGCCCAAGTCCCAGCAACCCAGGGAGCTTGTCCGGACCCTCGAATCCTAATGTCATGGTTTCCACGGAGCCGTTGTGCAATAATTCAGACGATCGGGGTTTGGTTGAGGGCTCTCCAATAGCTCCTGACTCCCTGACTCAGAACAATATTCACGAACAGGAGTCACATCACAGTGCTTGTCACCCTCCAGCTTTCCAGCCTACGACGGCAGAGCCCACACCAGTGAATTCAGAAAAGGTAGAGACGTTACCAGATATACTCCTTACAACCCTCCCTAGGCTGCTGGAGCCAAACCATCTCGTCCCCGGTCATCCAATACGGTCCTTCATATCATCATCTTCGCCTCCGACCAGATTCCACACGTCCCGCATCCACGCGGAGCTCAGCTACGACACCGTGTCAGCCATGACCTCGGTCGATAGCCTAGAGCAGCGAGACTCAAACGTATATGCCACGGAAAGAGGAGTCGAAGTGCACGCGCTGTGGCTTGTAGCCGATGACGCAGAAACAATAGGACGGGCGCCTGGCGTGGTTGATTTGACGGCTGATTGGATCTACAGCAAGGTTGATGAGGGTTTGTGTGCACCGAAGGGGCTGATGCTGAGGAAGGGGAGGGATGTTTTGAAGCTTAGTGTTGATGCACTGGGACCTGTTGTGGATTGATTCGGACAGCGCTTGGAGTAAGTAAGTATTGAGGTTTTAATACTATGGTCTAACATGCACAGTACAGAATAATCAACGCTGCACATGGTGGTTGTCTTGAAACCTCAATATTCTCCTGCATCGCTACCGGATACACATCTTAATGATAATGAGTTTATGAGGTTCTTTGACTCGCTATTCTTGGGTCGCCCTTTTCTACTTTTCTGCGGCTAGGCCTTTGCAGTGTGATCTTAACTAGAGAAATGCAGATAGTACAAAAACGTTAAGAAAGGTCCGACCATAGAGACAGTCATCCGCATGGAGATGATATTTGGGATAGTCTTGCACAGTGCATGTCAAATGGCGAACACGCTGCGCTCAGAAGAGCACGACAGCGCATCGAGAGCAAGAGGCGAACCGACGCGCGGTAACTCGTTGTTTCATTTTGGTGGCATGAACATCTTAATTTGTATATCTCAATATTACTTTACCATATCAAATCATCTATACTACTATATCATTCAAGCCTTTCCAACCTCTTTCTCCAACTCCAACAACCTCCTCGCCGTATCCACGACAACCTCCTCCAAGCCCCTAAACGTCATGCCCAACTCCCTCTTCGCCTTCTCGTTACTGACCTTGTAGACCTCCCCACCCAAGCCACTCCCTGGCTTACCCATCGGCGTCCGCTCCCTCACCTCGGGCACCTTCTCTCGCAGAATATCGCAGATCATCTGATAAGTATAATTGCCCGAGGTGATAAAGTACCGCTGACCAGCAGCGGAAGGCGTCTCGTACACCAACCGATGCGCTCTGGCCACGTCACGGACATCCGAGTAGGCATAGAAGGCGGTGGCTGGGACGTCCTTCTCGGAGCCGTTCATGAGACGGTAAATGTCTGCACTGGAGGTATTGAGTTTATCGAGGCTGGAGACCGCATGGATCGGAGGACCATAGACCATGGGCGGGCAAATGGTCGCGATGTCAAAGTTGGGCCTCTGGTTCCGCACGAAATCGAAGGCGGCTTTCTCGGCGAAGGTCTTGCTGGCGCAGTAGGCGGTCGAGCCGTCCGCCGTTTTGGCCTTGTCGTACGTGACGGGGTTCCAGTCGGCTTCGGTGTAGGTGTGTCCGGGCCAGGGGCCCTTTTCCATGTCCAGGATAGCGGCGAAGGACGAGGTTATGACAACGCGTTTGACGGTCGGGTTGTTCTTGTGAATGGCTTTGAGGATCTCGGTCGTGCCGTGGATGGCGGGGTTGAGGAGGTCGCGTTCGTTGTCTTCGACTTGGGTTTGGAAGGGGGAGGCGGTGTGGATGACCTATTTTCTGTTAGTGTATCGATACGGTGTTGATCTAGTCTGAGACCTTACTCCGTCGACACCCTTGACCGCTTCGTCGAATGAACCTGGCGCAGCGACGTCTTTCACGATAGCGAAAGAGAGCTTGTCGCTGTGGTTGGGGTGGGTCTTGCGGACCCCGTTGGCACTGTCTTCGGACCTGACGGTTCCTCGCACTTTATACCCGTGCTCGAGGAGTTCCTTTACAACCCAGGCTGCGACGAAGCCGGAAGCTCCGGTGACGAGAATTGTCTTTCCCGCATTCGATTGTGTGCCGTTGGTCAAGCTATTGACTTGGTTCATAACCTGCTGAGCGCCGTTTTTGATGGCTTCCATTGTGAATGCTGTATGTGAGTATTTGAGAGTCTTGCGTTGGAGTCGAGTCAGTGGTTTCTCTGAAGCTGAGTAGCAAAAGCATTAGCAAACAGACTCGATAATACCTATATATACTGGGTTAAGGATGCAGCCGGTGACGTTGAACCCCCGAATGACACCATCGAAAACTTTTGAACCATCTCGACCAATTGCCACTGCTGTAATTGTGGGCCATCATGAGAAATCTCAATCGGCGAACAACCTAAAGGTCGCCATGGCTTGATGTCATAAAGTCCTAAGTCCGGGTCCGCCCAATTGGCTAAACCTTAAAAGTTTCTCCGAGATGGTTCCCGATGAACTTAGCGGCGGATAAGCGGAGCCTCATTGATTTCTAACTCACTACTATCATAAAGCCGAGAGAACTACCTTAAGGTATTTGCGCAGAAAGTCGATCTAATGTCGTAACTTACTCTCGACCATCATTCTCTCAAAGCAGCAAGGCCTACTGTTTGCTGTTCCACATTCACTTGAGAAGCCTATATCTTCATGGACCGAAACTATGGGCAACTTCCTTTTCCTATCTACCTCTGGCATTTTGGAGGCATCAAGAAACCAAGCTTGCCATGTTATTGTTCTAGATCGAAACTACGTGATTTTCCTCACGTGGTGAACCTTGTAAAGCATCTCGATATTCAAGAAGTTTTCAGCCTTAAGGTCGTTCATCCGTCTTTAGGGCTTACATGAGTCACGATTGCCTGTTCCTCCCGCATTCGGTTATGCAGTTGCTAGGCCAATTAATACCCTTGACTTCCAAACTTGTCAATTATCCAGGCGCGAACCTTCTCAATTCAATCGCGACAGGTTGAGCCTTCTCTCTAAGGTAATGTCTCTTCTCGTCTGTACAATAAGCTCGCGTAAACAGTACGTCGTTGAGCTTGTTTTCCGCGTCTGCCTGATCGTCTCTTCTTACGTCTCAGAACCTCTACCTGTCGTCAATTCATTTCTCCAATATCATGTAGATCGGACCTTGGCTTTGCTCTTCCTCCGCCTTTTTCTGTGGTTCCATCTTCGACCGCGAAGATGCAGTCTTCCATGAATCATGAAGCGCTCCTGAGAGCCATCAAAGTCCTGTACTATGCCAATCCTCTGCTCACACTTCTCTTCTACGTCGTTGCTGCCATTGTAAGCGTATGCACGCTTCAGACCCTTTCAGTCAAACGCAAACACCATGATATCTCTCGGCGAACCATCCTGTGGATAATGACCGGAGTAGCAACCACTTATGTACGTACCGCCGTCTCTCCCTGGGAACCGCAAACGGCCTGCTTCTCGTTCTTTGGATGCAAACAACACGTGCTAACTCACCTTCAGGTTGCCGCAGCCGCCGTCCAGACAACAGCTGTCGTGAACGGAGATACAGGACTCATCGCAAAGGACAGAAATGTACGCTAGCTCCCACAAACTGCTCGAAATTCAATCGAAGAGGAGAATTCAAGTCACTTCAAGCTATGCCTTGCAACCGGTGGCTAACTTGATTGGTAGCTACACGCTCTCTCGTGTCTCCTTGTCTGGTTTATCCTGATAGCGTCCTTGCTCGATTCGGCGTATCCGGTATGGTATCCATTTTACGGCTCATGGCTGATCGCCTTGACTCTGGAAATTGTTGCAACTGTATTATCGATCGTCTATCAGTGGCCCAAAAACACTGTCGACATCGTCGAATTGGGGCTCGCGGGTCTCAGGATGATTCTCCTGGTGTTACTCTTGTCATGCATATTTGGACGAAGATGCTCTGGTTTAAGATATACCCTTAACGATGAAGAAAATCAGCCTCTCCAGAAATCTGGCCATACACAAGACTGCTATGAAGGCTCGGGGAAAACGCAGAGCGGTACACGATATGGCTCTATTTCTACTAGGAATGGTGGCGACCTCGCCGCGGCAGAGCCGGTTGAAGATGACGAAGAGCCGGTTGAAGATGACGATGAGGCGAAGGAATCTGAAATGGATCGCAAGGCGCGGAAACGAGTCGAAGACCGCTTGAAGAATGACGGAAACTGGTGGACATATGTAAAGGGATTCTCTGTAAGTTGTTGATTGTCGCGTTGTCTTCTCGTGATTACTAACCAAGTCGTATCTATTATAGATTTTCATCCCCTTCATTTGGCCCAGCAATAACAAATTGCTGCAAACATCCACTGTTGCTGTTGGCTTGTGCTTGTTGGCGGGAAGAGTTGTCAACGTATTGGTGCCGCGCCAGCTGGGGATCGTTACCAACTCCCTGGGAAGCAGTGGAGGTAAGTCTGACTATTGAAAGATCTGACCATTGCTCTCAGCTGATTGCTTGATTACAGGTAGTGTGCCATGGCTAGAGATTTCTCTCTTTATTCTATACAGCTGGCTGAACTCCAATGCTGGTATCTTCGCGCTCAGAAGCTACCTCTGGCTGCCGGTCCAACTGTATGCAGAGGGCTCGATCAGTACTGCCGCCTATAACCACGTCATGACTTTATCCAGCGACTTTCACGACAGCAAGCAATCTGGAGAGTTGTATCAGACCATGGGCTTGGGGCAGTCTGTCAGTGACCTTCTCAACAAATTACTCTTTCAGATTCTGCCGATGCTATTAGACCTCTTTGTCGCGATCGTATACCTCTATTATCTCTTCGATGGCTATATGGCCCTGATCGTGGCTGGAGTGGTAGTTGTGTACTTGTGCTCATCTACCTATTTCAACGCATGGCAAGTCGGTGTCAGACGAAGGCTCATAAGCAAATGGAAAGCGGAAAGGCAGCTCATGTATGACACCATGGGAAGCTGGCAGACGGTTTCTTACTTCAACCGCCTAAAGCATGAGCGAGAGAGATACTCTGCAGCTGTTGATGCTCACTTGCTCTCCGAATGGAACTACTCAGCCGTCGGTTATCTTACGAGGGCAACACAGAGCTCAGTTCTCCTCGTCGGTCTATTGGGAGCGTGCTTCTTATCAGCTTATCAGGTCGTTCATGGCACCAAGTCCCTTGGTAGCTTTGTGATACTCCTAACATACTGGGGACAACTGTCTGGACCTCTTTCAGTTTTTGGCTCACTTTTCCGCCAAATCTCGAGCGACTTCCTTGACGCCGAGGAATTATTGGAGCTGCTGCAGCTCCGGCCGAGTATCAAAGATCGCGGGGGCGCGAAAGATCTTGTGCTGCGAGAAGGTGCAGTTGACTTCGACAACGTTCACTTCGCTTATGATTCGGCAAGGCAGACGCTCAAGGGCATTACCTTTCGTGCATTGCCAGGTCAAACCATAGCGTTAGTGGGAGAAACTGGTGGTGGAAAGTCAACCTTGTTAAAGCTCCTCTTTCGGTTCTACGATGTCTCGAAAGGTAGCATAAAGATTGACGGCCAAGATATCAGGGATGTTACGCTTGCAAGTCTTCGGGAAAATATCGGCGTGGTACCGCAGGACCCTTCTTTATTCAACGAAAGCATCATGAGCAACGTGCGTTACGCAAAGCTCCAAGCAACCGATGAGGAGGTTTACGAAGCTTGCAAAGCCGCTGCGGTACATGATAAGATCATGACTTTCACAAAAGGCTACCAATCCCGGGTAGGTGAGCGCGGCGTAAAGCTGTCAGGTGGGGAATTACAAAGGATCGCGATCGCTCGTGCTATCCTCAAAGATCCCAAGATCATCCTATTGGATGAGGCAACAAGCAGTGTCGATACTGAGACAGAGACACTTATTCAGGAGGCTTTACGGAAGTTGACAGCAGGCAGAACCACCTTCGTTGTGGCTCATCGACTCTCAACTATTACGAGAGCGGATCTAATTATTGTGATCAAGAATGGGTCGATCCTTGAACAGGGTAATCATGATGAGCTTCTCCAGTTGAAAGGGAAGTATTACGGTCTTTGGTCGAAGCAGGCTTTCTATGAGCCCGGTCCAAGCCGTTCCCAGAACCCTAGGGACCAGGAGGGGCCAAACGTCAAAGATCTGACTTCTGGCTCGAAGAATCTAGGCATTGTGGAACATGTGAACCACAGCCCCCGAAAACCCAAGAATGGATCTGCCGAAGTGCCCAAGTCGCGGGAACAGAAGCAGGGCATGGCACATGAGCAAGAAGATGGCGCATTGGGAAAGGAGAACCGTGGTACCAACAAGGATAACCTAGATATGAAAGAGACGCCATCGGCTTCAAAAGATAAGCTCTGGCGTCCGGATGCTCCTGAGTTCATCCCTCACTTCTTTCGCACATCTTTCGGTCCAAACATTGCCCCAACCTTCGGCATGGGAGGGAAACAATCCCAGTCCAGTGGAGACGTTTCTAAACAAAGCGGTCAAGGGCAACACTCGGAAGGGCAACCGAAACCGAAGAGCAAACTCAGAGTAGCAAGCTCCAGGAAGGGTTCCCCTCCCAATTCTCAAATTAACAAAGCTAACCCAGACACTGCGTTATCCGAAGTTCCTCCCAGCGGGACGAACAAAGGCGAAAACGGTAAAGTGTATAATGGGAGCTCAAAAGACAAGCATAGGCGCGGGGGCAAGGGGAAGACTAAAGATCCCTCAACCCCTAGTGCCAATACGAGCGAGGAATCTAGCGATAAGAAGAAGACTTCTCAGCCAGAGGGTGCTACATCATCAGAGAGTAGCAAGGCCGATGGATCAAAAACTGAATTCAAACGGCCTCGCAGAAACCGCAGAGGGCAATCAAAGAGCGAACCCACCGGCCAAGGACGCAGTCAGGCGGACACAACGACCGATATAGAACCAGCGTCCACCAATTCGTCAGACGGGCAAGCGATGACAAATCACCTTCGCCGCGTATCCGCACCAAGTGGCCCTTCCGCTGGTCAAAACGCGAAAGGCAAATCCAACTACGTTCAGCGTCGTCGCCGTCGACACTGGAGAAAGCAGAACAGAGATACCTCTGGCACCCAGTCGACGCAAAGTACGGCGAGCGGCTCCATGGACGCTCCCCCTACCGGCAGTCCCTCGGCTCCTGTCACTTCGCCTGCGGCTGGCGCCTCAGCTGGGTCTGCAACTGTTGATGGAAGTTCCGGGAACAGCGTACGGTTCGCTCCAGGGTCTTGAAGCGCCGGACCATATGATCAATAACATGCTCATGCAAGCATGTCAGCTTTTTGTTGTCTGCAGCTCAGGCTGCTCGAGCTACCGTCAGGTGGCTCTGTGAAGATGCATTCTTTTTTTGGTGGTTTTATGGCAGAGTTCGGTTTTTCTCTACTCATTCTAGCATGTCAGCTTTTGTTGTCCGCAGCTCAGGCTGCTCGAGCTACCGTCAGGTGGCTCTGTGAAGATGCATTCTCTTTGGTGGTTCTATGGCAGAGTTCAGTTTTCTCTACTCATTCTAGCATACTTAGCGATGGTGCGGGGCGGTACGGTGTGTTAACGAAGTCTATGCGAAAACGGTCATGATTCGGAAAGGAAGCAAGCAGGTACTCCTCTCTGTCAGGGGTTTCATTTCCTTCTCAGGACTCTAGGTCTCTTTAGAACATTCGGTGTCAATTGTCTTACAAGAGTATAGATTAGAATAAACAACACAATTCATCTAAGTTTTCTGTGTCAATGGAGGGTCCGTAAAGATATTATCGCCTCGATAGTTCGCCGGAGGGGACTGGTGGTGAGAGCCATTGCTTAGTCAGCCGCGTCTTTCGTTCTTCAATGTACCTTAGGGCTTCCTTATCCAAAACAGAATATCGCACAATTGACGGAGCTAGGAAATCGTACTACCAAGCAGGAAGTAATCTCACAAAATCCCATTGTCAAGTTCCTCTTGCATTCCCTTCTACAATGTTCACATTTCAGTCAACAATTATACGTCGCAGATCCAAGGTTCCGTTTCTTTTGTTTGCAAGGCGCCGCAAGCGGAGATGTAGGATACGATCTGGATTGACTATGATTCATTTGAGAATAACGGACCTTTTAAGTTATACTAGCTATGCTTGGCTAGGGCTTTTGTCATCGTCTCTGCTCAATGCATGACCAATGATTTACTCGAATATGACTTTGGTGAGGTTTTAGCAATGCTTGAAGTTGGAGAAACCCTTCTTTGAGCTCCACCCGGTAAACTCTACCATTTAGAATATGATCTAGTTTGAGACGAGAAGAGGAGAAGGATAATGGAGTGACCTCCCCCAGGCCTAACGCTCGACCACCGCGCCACAATCGCCCATCGATGTCACCCATGGAGGCCCACCAGCCAGTGGCACAGGCACACATCCCGACCAAGTCCAAGTCAATGGGTAATATCTAGGTGTACCACTCCCCTACTTCGAAGGGATCGACCCAGAGGACAGGATGCGATGTCATATCAGCAACAAAAGGCTGGATCGATAGTACCAGGAGTGGGAAGCTGGAAACCCACCAGCAACTCATGTAAAAGAGCTGGAGTCGATGAAGGTGACGCATTTCAATGTCAGCCAGCAGCCATTGACAGTCTAATCGCTGCCGGATGGGAGTAACATCTACGATGCCGATCCGGGGAGCGCAGAGCATGGTTTCTCGGATGCGAATTACGTGGTATAAACGGTGGTTGGAGTGGTTGCATTACGAGGAGTATGATCATTGCAAAGTGAGACAGTTGCTTTGGATAGCCAACACGGTCCGACGTTGGGCGCTGAGACAGAAATTGTTTGCGGAGACGGAGCCGAGTGCGGTGAATGGGTTGCATGCCGTACCGCCCCGGGATCCAGGAGTGGATGTGCCGTGGCATTTTTGGCTCGTGTGGCACATCCGACCGAAACTGAAACCTGTGCTTCCTGACCAGAGCTTGAACTGAGTGTGAGAACGCTGAATGAACGTCTCAGCACCGAGAAACTTGTCAACAAGGCGTTGGATGATGCGTACTGAATCAAGGACCGGGGAATGTAGATCCTTCACATTACCGATGATGATGTCCGTGATAACGATGCGACGATGGAGGACCTCTGGGCCGTGACTCAGGAATGCGACGAGGCTCAGCAGATCTACTTCAAAGCTCGCGCCTTGAGGCTTTGGGGTTTCGGGTGGCCTTGGAAGAAAGCTTCGCTGGTGATGGACTTGCAGCCTCAGACGCAGGAGATGGAGAACAAGGTCGAGGTGTTGCAGGAAGTTTCTCAACGCCGACGTGTATCGATCACAGCTCTTAGGAGTGCACCCTGTTCTCATCCAGCAGCTGCAGGAAAGGGGATTGGACAATTGCTGTATCGGCGGTACGCAATGCGAAGGTGACCCGTGGAGGAAGAGCGATCTAGTGATGGAAACCTGGTGTGGCCATCTAGTGTGCTTTGGTTGCATGCTCAAATACTGGAGTAACCATATCGATGATATTAGATACGATGAGGACCGTGCGGCCGACGATTGGACGTATGCATTGTGCTGGACTTGCCCAGGCCGATTGCGATGCAAGTTGGAGATCGCCCAGACACATTTGGCTTGCACCGAGGGCGATTATACGGCTGACGAATTCGAGCAAGTTCTTACTATTGACCTTATGGGGCAACAAGTGAGGATCCCTCAAGGATTGCGTTGAGTCCAACCACGCGGGTAGAGCAACTACAACTCGTAATGGGAAGCCCTGCAAACAAAGGGAGGATCCGGCAGACTGCGGTCATCTGTCGGCGCCTACAGTTTGCATGGCCTACTTTTTCTTCCTAGTGTTTGCAGCGGGTCCCTTCGCGAAGAAGTCACTCATCTTCTTCATACCGGTTGTGTCGACCTTTTTGAGGTCTCTAACACCCCTCGACTCGCCGGCCTTCTTTCTTTTCTCATCCTCCTCCTTCTTTCGCTTCTTCTCCGCCCTACTCTCTAGTGCTTCGTCATCGTCATTCATGCCACGTTTCCGACTGAAGTCAGAAACGGAGCGAGAAGCGAGGGCTTCAGCGCGGAGAGTAGCCAGATGTGAGAGGTGTTGATCGAGTGGCGTGAAATCAACGAGATTCGATGGAGAGGAGAGCATTGCTTGAAGAATCGTTGATAGATGGAGCGGAATATAGGAAGAGAGCATATAGGATAAAGCGGAGCGCAAGCGAAGAAGCTCTGGTATGCCTTCTGGAGTCGAAGCAGGAACGCTCTCGGTGATGGTGGAGATGGAAGTCGACGATAATGTATGCGAGATCGTTGTTGTGGTGGTCGAGATACTTGTTTGGGAATCAGTACTCTCTGATGGTGTTTGCACTCCACTTTGAGTTATAGGATTATCCTCTTCTGTGTCGAAATTCGTGTTCGTGGAGATGGAGCTTTCTTCCCGTTTGACACTCATGACAGGCACTTCAAGAGCCTTTCGAACGAATCTCGCCTCTAACGTCTCCGGTAACCCCTTTTCAACCATCCTCTGTGCTTTCGCAAGAAGTTCTTGGAGAAGCTTGTCGTTGCTCAGCCGATACATCGTCTCGTCGCCTGCAATCACCGAATCACAGACAGCCGCCATCCTTGCTTCCAACAGATTGCGTGTAGAGCCGCGGTTGATAATGTGCTGAAAATGTTTCGCGCTATCGATAAGATTGTCCAAAATATCGTCTGTGGATCGGAAGACCTGCTTGGGAGTAACGGCCTTGGTTGAAGCTGGCGCTGGGCAGAGGACTGGCAGCACGAGAAACAACGGGTCTATAGGAGTGGCGATCAGAAACTCTGCGGACTCGAGCATATATCCTTCCGAGAGTAGTGAGGGGCTCGGCGAACGGGCCTGTCGATCAATTGTCGTAGGGTTCGGTAGTGGTTTCTCATGACTTGAATATAGAACTCCTCCACCTCCCTGGCTTCGAACAGGGGCTACAAGGCAACTTCTCAGTGCCGTCTTTGGCGCAGCAAGTCTGGTGAACTCGTAGATTCCTTTCTCTGGGCAGAAGAAGTAGCGTTTTGGTGTTTTAGTTCTAGGATGGCATAGGCTTAGAATCCGAGCTTCTTTTGATGCATCCTTGGGAAGCACAAGCAGCTTTGGGACGTCTGGTGCTTGTGGTTTGGGAGCCATGGTGAGTTCCGATTTATTTTGCTAGCTTTCCGAACAGAGGGGACCGTTTCAGAAACTTGCGCTGTGGTTTAGCAACAAGAAGCAAGTCAGCCCAGCTTGCTTGTGAAGTCAGTGGCCTCCTGTCGAGGGAGGTGACAATTGAGTAGGTAAAGCGGTGCCGTTCGAAGTCGCAGTACATAAATCGGGAACACGCGACTTGACGCGTTAAGTGATTATGTAAGCCAACCGTCGCGTCGACCTGCCAAACTGTTGGTTCCTTCGAATGGGGGTTGCGCAAAGCCAGTTTATACTTTCATCCGTACACTTCAGGGTCTGCCGTACTCACAAACTCTCCCGCTGGGCTGGATTGGACGTCTTGGGCAATTCATGCGGCGTCCGCAATGTCTATCCGTGAGTAGAACATAACGGGTTCGGGTCAGACCAACGCTGATATCAAACAGCGTCCGTTGAACCCAATTGGCCTCCACGATCCCCACATGAGGTCCTCCTGAGCTCTCCTAGTGGCCGCCGCAAACTCGCACAGATCCAAGACCGAACCTCCCCATCGCCCTCGCCGTCAAAGCGATTGAAGGCTTCTCAGGGCTCACCGCGGCAAGGAACACCATCTAAGGAGGGTATGATTGTTGAAGATGATGGCGAAGAAGACGAAGAGACTTTGCAATTGAGGCTGCAGATCATGGAGGCAAAGCTGAAGTTGAAGCTTAAGCAATCTCAGGACAAAGCCAAGACAGCTACAAGCGTCAGAGGTAGCAAGGACAGAGGATCCACACTTCAATCGCCTCAACGATCCCTTTCAGCACTATCCAGTCAGATTAAGGGGAAACAGATCGAGAAGGTAGGAGGAACCATCACAAGATCAAAGTCACAGGCGGATATACAGGTGCCCGTTTCTCCACCTCGGAAGCGCATTGTCACGGAAGAACCGCGTTCGCCTGGCAGAGTTCTGCTGGGTATAGATAAGGGCCTCAAGGGGAGAGACGTCTCTCTTAGGAGACCGCCGGTTGCTCGCGATGACTTCAGTAGTTACCAAGATCCATTTGGTGGTCACCTCCAGCAACGACCGTTGCGATCAACCTCTCAGGGCTCTACCATGACGATGAATAAAGCAGGTAGAGATTCGCAGCCCAGGTCTAAGACGTTCAGCGAGAGAATGGCAGAGATCAGGGCCAATGACAAGGATGAGAAGAAACGAGCAGAGGAGATGCTCAAAAAGAGGAGTAAAGGGTTTGAAGTCAATGAGAAGGAGCTGGACGAGCAGAAGAAGGAGGCTCAGAGGGAGGCTAACAGTAGGGTATGGACGGCTTTATCCAGCGTTCAGAACCCGAAACGGGATTACTCGCGGGAGGAAGTCCTAAAATCGTTCAGCAAGCGTGGGAGTGGTCTATTGCATAGAAGTGCCACAACGACAGGAGTTCGAAATTCCCAACAGATAGACAGAATGTCCAAAACAGAGTCAAGAACCACAGAGGAAACAGCACAAGCTCCAACAACAGAGGAAAAATCTCACCACCGTTCAACGGTCACCTCAGCAAAGCCATCACTAGTCACTCCACACGATTCGCAGATCGAAGCGCAAGAGTCTGACGCCCGGTTCTTCGACTCCTATTCTGCCTTTCATCTTTCAAAGCGCATGCTGCCCGAACAGTTCTTAACGAAAACACTTGCAGGCAAACAAATCTTTCAAATTCCGGATCTTCTAAAAACCATTAAAGCACCAGATTACCATCTGCCCGATACCGACGGAGACTACGTGGTCTTGGGCATCATCGCCTCGAAATCTGAACCACGAGCTCACAAAGACAAGCACAAAACAAAAGGCTCTAAAGACGCAGACCCAGATAACGGGAAAAGCAAGTACATGGTCATCACCCTCACCGACCTAAAATGGGAACTCAACCTATTCCTATTCACCACCGCATTCGAGCGATACTGGAAACTCACCCTAGGCACTGTCATAGCCATCCTCAACCCCGATCTTATGCCTCCTCGACCCGCGGACGTCGACACCGGCCGCTTCAGCCTCGTGCTCAATTCCAGCGACGAGACTATCCTCGAGATAGGCACTGCGCGAGATCTGGGGTTTTGCAAGAGTGTCAAGAAAGATGGCAAAGTCTGCGATTCATGGGTCGACAAGCGCCACACCGAGTTCTGTACTTTCCACATCGACATACAAATTGCCAAGACCAAAGCCGGGAGAATGGAAGTCAACACTGTAAGTGCGCCCTTCGCTCCCGGCGGACGAAGCGGCTCACGGACCGGATTCTTCGGTACGGGTCGGTCGCGCCGTGGTGGTGGCGGCGGCGGTCAGAAAGGAGCTTTCAAAGATGACGGGCTCAGGAAGGAAGGAGCTCAGTACGATCGCTCGTCTAGCACGAGGTACTTCGTGGTTCCTTCGAGTCTGGGTCTCGATCGGACGGCGGCGGATCTACTCGACGACGAGGACGTCAATCCTGACGCATTCCACCGCGGCACGAGCAAAGCGGAGCGACTTAGACGGCAGCTGGCGCAGCGGGAGAAGGAGCGTGATATAGCAAGGAAGCTGGGCGAGACGGGGAATGGTATTGGACAGGAGTATCTACGGCTCGCCAACTCGGGGCCGTCGGGACCAAGTGATGGGCTTGGGGCCAGCGGCGGAGGAGATGGGCTGTCTAGCGCTCCGACTGATGCGGGTTCGTTAGGTCTTCTGGGGAATAAAGCTGAGTCGGTTAGTTTGAGCCCGATGAAAAGGAAACGCTCGATGGGTGGCGTTGGCGTTGGAGATGATTCGGTGAAGATGGCGAAGAAGACGAGGTTTGTAACTGCAAGAGGGATTAGGGAGGCCGGGAGGGAGAGTATCGGGATTGTTGCGGGTGGGATTGCGGAGGATGGGGATGATGGGTTAGATATCGTTTGAGGTTGGGATTGGAGACTTTTCGGCTGGACTGGAAGTCCGTGTCTGATTAGAGGGTTTGTCTCTATACTATGATCGTCATGCAATTAGCATCGAAGATCAGACCTGTACGTCATGGGTGGCTACTCTTGCTAATGGCGCCGGCGATCCTTCAGCTTCACTATATAAAAACCCTTCAATTTCCCTGGCCCGTAATAACAGGTCCACAACGTCTCTCTGTTCGCACACTAACCAAAACCAAGTATTGAAACAATCACAAGATCAGAAAAATATGTACCAAATCACCCCATCCAAGAAAGGCTCCTTTATATTACATATTCATCAGCGCTGCTCCACCCTTACATTTCCTTCTCCTTGTGCCATCCAATCATACAACCCTCCGCATCGCCATCTGCCTGACAGCAAGACCACGGAAACCCTTCCGGAGCATCCCCTCTCGCGTCTTCATACGGACCATGACACCTCACATCATGGTCCGCCCAGCAATCGTGTTCATAGTCGACTTCGGACACGCCTATACGTGACACACATGTTTAGTCAATGGCACTCTTGATCTGAAATTTGAGGGCACGAGGAAGGGAAGCACGGAAAGAAAGCGCACCGGGATGGAATCGACAAGCCCACTTGTCGTTCGCCAAAACATCGAATTCTTCATCACAGTTCTCACATGTCGGGTAGCGAAGGCGAAGGCGTTTGGCATGGTTGCCGTTGGTGTTGACGGTGTTATGGCTATTGCCAGTAGTTTGCCTTTTCGCCGCTCGTGAAGTGGTAATATCTTCTTCCTCGTCGCTCACTCGTTTCCGTTTCAACCTCAAAGCCTTTCACATCTTCTAATCCACGACTTATCACTTGCGGCTCCTTCAGTCTGCCCCTATTGATTGACTGAAACGAATATTCAGAGAATCGAAGTCAACGAAGTAGGTAGTGAGCTTTGCTCCAATGTCTTTCTCCTGGAAGGTCTATCCAATCTAATCCAGTTTGACTCGAATTGCTCTTTTGAGATACCGCCGTCTATCATAGTTAGAGCATCTTTAAACGTCTTCCCTCCAAAAGGGGAATGTCGTCTCAAGGAACCAACAATTGAGTTATGCTGACTAAGCAACCTCCCCTTTCCATGGTGAAGGGCGACCTCGGCCCTCGAAGACCTAACAACATCATAAGACTTGTTAACCCAGAGCAAGCTTTGGCTGAGAGGCAACTGCTCTCCATAAGGTCATATCATTTTGAGCCTCTGTTCCGCATATATGTGAAAGATGTGATCGAACACGCTTCAACGCGTCAATAGGCGCGTTGTTTTGACGATCCCTAGGCACACCCCACGCTCACTAATTTCATCCTTTGCGAAATCGCCTCCTGCTTCAGAGACCACAACATCCAAGAGCATATCCCTTTAATCCATTCAGCCATCAATGGCAGCGACAATAATCGACCTCACGAACCCAACACCAACCCCGCCTCCGCGTCCCACCTACCCAACACTCCCTCAACCCCCAACCTTACCATCCCTTCCAGCCCCCGTTGCCCCGTACCCATCCTTCGTTCCACTCCCGCATCTCCAACAACCCGCTCTGCAATCCCAACCGGTGCCTTCCCCTCCACCCTCACCGCTAACAACAGCACTGAATAACGCGAATAATGCGCGTCTTCGCGCCGTAATCGACGCATTGTTAGCGAAACATGGCGATGAGGGTGCGAGAAAGTGGATTACGGAGGAGTTGTTGGTGGAGGAAGAGAGGGTGAAAGGATGGAGGGAGGAGGATGAGAGGGTTTATGACGAGGAGGAGGATTATGATGACGACGATGACGATGATGATCTTGATGAGGTTGAGGTTGAGGTTGAGGGGGCGGAGACACAGGCAGAGGCAGTAGTGGCGGCGCCCAACGGAATGAAACGGAAACGAGTGAGCGACGAGGAAGAAGATATTACCACTTCACGAGCGGCGAAAAGGCAAACTACTGGCAATAGCCATAACACCGTC
>QQTW01001327.1_pt1 | contig 17174 bp, 17 predicted proteins | sample 1904831 | NCBI WGS metagenome assembly QQTW01 (sample SAMN09435610, study PRJNA476489) | Subsurface metagenome, whole genome shotgun sequencing project. | reverse complement strand
TGTCAACCGCGTACCGTGTCATCCAATCGTAGACTTGCCCAATATAATGTTCTATACATCTCAGCCCATCGACCACGCAATTGGACAAGGATGGGGGGGTTCTGTGGTCAATATAAATGCTCCGACGATGTAACATCACGTGTCCCGTCAAGCTCCATTGAGCGCTCACGTGATAGGGAGGAGCCGGTTTTGGGCGGCTCGGAGATGCTAGTCCCGATTGGGGGCTGGCTCAACGTCATCGGCGGTCAATTTCCCGCGTTCCCACTGCCGGCAGGCCGGGTTGCGCTGTCGCTGGTCGCCTCCCGCAACGCCTCCACCACGACCGCTATCAATTCCCGCGTTCCCAGATTCTTTCACTGCCAGACTCCTCATCTTGTGTCGGAACTCAATGGACATCCATTGGCAAGTGCAGCTTCATCACGATCGACAGCTGTGATTGCTCTCTCTGCGTCTTGCTCGTCCTCCTGTTGTCGTAACTATCTGGTGTTTTTGTTTACATCGCATCGGAGCCCTCCATCAAAAAGGAAAAATCTCCCAGGATGCCCCTGGCATCTAATGCTGGCCCGGGGGTCATCGGACGTGTATCGGTGTTCAAGGAGCTGGGCCTGGCCATCGACACCCCCGATGAGTCCTCCGACATCGACACCGTCTCCTCGAGTCTGCTGCGATCCCCCGCCGAGTCCTCTGCCCGTACTTGGGACGGCGACCAGCCGTCGCCCACGCGTCGAAGTGAGCACTCGGACAAGAGGAGAAGTTGGTATCGACGAGCCTTCTCTCGACTTTCCCTTCGACGACCAAGATTCCGCTCGTCCCCTCCCACAAGCCTTTCTCCCGCCGCCTTCCCAACCCTGACGCACGTCGTGATGTTGGTGCTGCTTTTCATCATTGTCCTGCCTGGCCTGCGCCTGTCGGTCCCCATTGGACGGGCGCGATATACTTCATCAATGGTGTATGGTGGCCCTGTCCAGGGCCATAGATCAGCGGAGGACCAGGATTCGCCCATTCGGCGACTCGAAGCCCGGGCGGACAGCCCGACCGACACCTGCGTGCGGTTCAGTCATCAGAGTAGGCAACGTTTCTAGTAGTTGGGGAATCAGACGCTGATCGGGTTTCGTAGGTGCGGTCGTCAACGGTACGCTCTACATCTATGGCGGCCAGTCCAAGACCACGCCTGAACAAAACAAGGATACTTGGAGTATGATACCCACCTGTTCCGTTGATTTTCGTCTCGATTGTACTGACGGTCGATCAGATAACAACCTCCTGACGATCCCTCTGACCTCCAACTTCCAGACCGGCTCCCCCACCATCAAGGGGCTTCCCCAACCGTCGGGACCCCCAGCAGTGGCCAACGGCTTTCTCTGGCATTCGCTCACCTCGCTCTTCCTGTACGGTGGTCTCTTCTCTGACAGCCCCGATCAAGTGCCGTCTCCCTTCAGTTTGTGGGAATACGACTTGACTAGCTCCTCGTGGAAAGAGCACAAGGACCCCAAAACCTCGGCCGGGAACAACTCCGAGCCCGCTGGACGACCAATCGAGCGGGCCGCCGAGGGAGCAGGTCTCAGCATCCCCGAGTTAGGACGCGGCTGGTACTTTGGAGGCCATCTGGACTTCTACACCACGCCCGGCTGGTCCAAAGGTGTCCCGAGACAGTATCTCAAGTCGTTCATCGAGTATACCTTCCCGGGCGCCCAAAACGATGGGGTCGAAGAGCTGGAGGGTGGGAAACCGGCCGGAAGCGACGGCGCCTGGCGGAATATCACCCAGGGTGGCTTGCAGAGCGAAGCTGGCTTCACCAGGCGCGCCGACGGGGTTTTGGTCTACATCCCCGGATATGGTCGTGAAGGTATCATCCTCAATCTGGCTGGAGGCACCAATGCCAGCTTCGTACGTGGTCTCTTTTGTTGCTCTATATCACTCGATCTCAGCGCTGACGCTCGACTATATAGACGCAGCTCAACGTCATTGATGTTTTCGACATTGCGACGTCGAGCTGGTACAAGCAAGCGACAAGTGGCGAGACACCGTCCTTCCGGGTCAATCCATGCGCCGTCGTCGCTGCAGCCGCCGACGGTAGCTCCTACAATGTCCACCTGTACGGCGGCCAGAACCTCATTCCGTACGGCGAGCAGAAGCAGTACGACGACATGTGGATCCTCACCATTCCGAGCTTCACCTGGATTCCCGTCGACACGAAGGGGCAGTCGAATCCGCCGGCACGCGCCGGCCACACCTGCAACGTGTGGGACGGCCAAATGGTGGTTGTGGGCGGCTACGTAGGCCAGGATTTGACGTGCGACAGCCCAGGCATCTATGTCTTCGACCTGTCGTCGCTGCGCTGGGAACCGCAGTTCCGAGCTTTGACGGGCAGCAACCCACAGGGGCAGCAGCCGTCGCAGCAGAAGTCGATGGGAGGCGACAAGAGTCACATCGGGCTCAGCGGAAGCTACGGATATCGTGTCCCCGAGGCGGTGCGGCAGGTCGTCGGCGGGAACGAAGTCGGTGGCGCGACCGTCACCAAGCCGGTCCAGACGGCCACGCAGGGTCCTATCGCGACGGGCACCCCGGCGCTGTTCACCGTGACCGCGAGCGGGTCCGTCGTCACCCAGACGGGTGAAGCTGGCCAGGCGGTCGGTTCCAGAGGAAAAGACGGACCCAACGTCGGCGCCATCGTGGCGGGTGTGTTGGCGGGTCTCCTGGCCATCGCCGCGGGCTATTTCGCCTTCTGTGCCTGGATCTACCGTCGCCAGCTGGCGCTGTACAAGAACCACCTCGCCATGTCTCATCAGGCAGGCGCGAGCAACTTCGGTGCAGAGAAAGGCGCGGGCGTGGGACTGCTCCCTCGTTCGTCCGGCGGGTCATCACGGCCGGCCGAGATATGGGCTGGCAGCTCGCATGGCGCTCCAGGATCGTCGAGTGGTGCCGAAGCGTCAACAAACACCCCACCACGTGCCGGCATCGACGCCAACGGCTCGCCACGATCGAGCACGGACGAGCTCATGGCGGGCCAGGAGCCGACGTTCCTGGGGGTGTTGCTCAGTCCTCGGCGGAGTCTTCGGGTCATCAATCGCGATTGATAACCTCGTGGTCCGACTTAATGACATCTCCCTTTCGTCTTGGATATCGGTATACACAAGCGACTGTCTGCCGGCAACGGAGAGCGTAGGGGTTTGCTGTTCCTTTTGGCTCGATGCCTGGGTTTCCATGAACGGATCATTTCTCGGTCAATCTGGATTTCTACATGGCGTTCCTTTGTCACTGTCTTCACGAAACACCAATCGAAAAGCGACTTCATTCTTAATGACTGTACAAACGTGGATGCTGGTTCGGTTCACGCTTCTCAGGGTTCGGCTCTTCTGTACATAGATTGCTACGCGGCGGTGGTCACGGATCGCCTATAATGACCAGCATTGTTATGCCTGAAATACATGCGAGATAGGACTCTTGATCGCGCAGGGCCTCTATCGACCAATAGCTTGCCTCACATCCGGTATAGCGACGCCCACAACTACTCCATCACGAGTGCGACGCTGAGTCGACCTTCGCCATCATTGCGACGACTGTTTATCTTCGCCAGACTTGCGACGGAAGTATGGGACCCTTCATTATCTTTGTGACTGTGCGAACTCTTTGTCATCAGGACGACGTAGGAGCCAGACGTACAGGTTCTGGCCGCATCGGAATGGAAGGTCGTGTGCAATTTCCGGGGCGGCACAGGTTCAAATCTACAGTGAGGGTCCATAAGTCTGAATCCACCCTCCACTACGGGGTACGAGACGGGATGAGCGGCCTGAGGGTTTTTTTGGCGAACCAATGCACCGTAGAGATGAATTATCAATATCGAGTATACCAGCCATCAGCATCAATCACAGCTTTGACTCAATCAGGCATGCTCTTTATGAGCTTATCGTAGTGAGCTCGAGGTATGAGGCTCCAAGCGGTAGGCAGAACATCCATGAGACGTTGTTCTGGCTTGGCGGTTGAGAGATGAATGAGATTTGGTGCCAGCCGATAGACGTTCTCCTTCAGAGGCCCCCAGCAATGCTCGATCGGATTAAGGTCTGGCGAATAGGGAGGCCACTCCATGACCGTGTAAGAGCTTTCATCAAGCCACTCTTGCACCATATCTGCACTGTGTATTGGTGCATTATCATGCATGAAGATGCTGGTGGCTGATGTCCCTTCAACGCCGCAAAGAACCGGTAGTTGCTCTTGTAGAAATCTCAAATAGGTCCTAGCAATGACTCCACCTCTTGCTGCCTCAGAATCACGCTCGCAAAACTTGAGAGCCAACCGCTTATATCCATCAAATGCTCCCCACACCATGATCGACACCCAAGTACCGCTAGACTTAGGTTAAATGGCGAAAGGCTTCTACTTGTCGGCTGGGACCCGATAGACCCATTCTTGTCGGCGGCCCTTACTCCTTTCTACCGAACACTCATCACTTCAGACTACCGTCTTTCAATCTGCCTCCGTCCAATCTTGATGTGCTCTGGCCCAATGCAACTGTTGCGCTGCTTTTGCCTCGGTCAACAGTGTGCGGTTTTTCTTTCACCACATTTGCATGTTCTCTTCACGTAATCGGCGTTGCATGGTAGAGTAACTGACGCTTGGCAGCATTGTTTGATGTAAAACGTGGAGCAAGATAACTGGACCGTGCCAAAGCTTGTCTGTCAAAGTCTTGTCTTGTGTCACTGTTGTCTTTTTCGGCCGACTGTTACGTGATTTAGATACTCTTGAAAACTGTTAATCCTGTTCACTAGAACTAGATGTTGCTTACCATTGACTCTAGCAGTTCCATCACTGTACAATGTATTTGATGATATCTCTTTCAGTACACGTTTGGACCGTTCTCTTCAAGAGCATTGCGTGGCAAGAGCAGCTTTACGCTGGCTCGCTCCCGCTTCAATTGCCCCCAAAATCCTATCACGCTCTTCTGGTGTCAACTCGTCATTGGCCTTTCTGGGTTGATCGAGGTCTCGAGGCATAACGAATAAACTTCTCTAAGGCAAGTGGACAGACACAATGAACATTATTGTTGTTTACCTTGCTAACTACATAACAGAGCAAAAAAAGAACCCCAGCCAGCTCATTCTGTTCCGTACCCCGTAGTGAAGGGTGGATTCAGACTTATGAACCTTCATTGTATATAGTACTAGTGTAGAGTCTGCAACGTACAACACTGTCACGTGCCTATAAATTTGACAGTTGCCCATTGGTCCGCTTCCGTAGAAAGAAAATCTGCAATGTATGACATTGTCACGTGAGGAGACTCATGATATTGATGCCGTCTGACGTACATCGTACGCATAACGTACGCCTATAAAGACGTCAAAAGAGGAAGAAGTGGCAAACTTCTATACTTGTTCTAGGCCCCATTCAAGGATTTTGCCGTATTAGAAGTAATGTGACCGTATCGAGCTGCCAGAAAAGCGTACAATGCCCATTCTTGATATGGAATTGCATTGAGATAGCCGTATGCCTCTTTTCTCATTGCTCGCAATTTTTCCATAGCAATATTAAACTGCTTTCTTGTATGAGCTCTTGCTACACTCCAAAATACCTGCTGGCAGGCAAAACCAAAGTATTTTTGAACATTAGCTGCAAGATGCTGGCAGCAATGCGAATGGCGGGCTTGCGGTAACACGTCTTGTACAACCCCATTCAAGCCTTTATTTCAATCATTCATGATTACAAAGCCGGCACCAGAAGGTTGTAGATCAAAAAGATGTTTGTTAAGAGCGTCCAGAAAGAATGTCCAGTGGTTCTTGCTCTTGATTGGTACAAGCCCCTAGGCAATTGGTAGCACCTTCTCATTGCCATTTATAGTGCATGCTATCAGAAGCGTCACTCAATATTGGGATTTGGTGTGGCAGCTGTTGAGAAAAAGTATTGGACGGCAAGATTTCATTGCCATCTTGGTTGTCGCTGGTGCCATAAAACATTGTACAAACTGATTAGTATTAGTCTTGATGATCATGGTGTCGTCCAAATTGTCCACTCTAATTCTTTTGTATAATGCTGGAAGTTTTTTAAATATCTCACTCTCATCTTTTTCTATCTCTTCACGCAATTTTTCTCGCATTCGGAGTGCTTGTTGGTAGCTGATTTGATTGTCGTATTGTAGACGTTCTGCCCCCTTGAATTGTACGGGGTAAGGTCTCTCAATTATTGGCAACCAATGACCGATGATGATCAGCCAGATATGCAACCGAGTGAGCTGCTCAGAAGTTTCAATACATCAAAAGGCTACAGGTATGTGCTTCCATTATTGTGACTCGATAGATATCTTGTAGTTTAGAGCTTCAAACTTGAAAGGAGTAAGTGGATTCTTTGCAGATCACAATATGCCGTTTGGCCTCACTCTTTTGAACTTTGTATGAAAGGCCATCATCAACTAATGAAGTCTAAATGGCCTTCCGGGCCTTGTCCAGTGTCAGAAACTCGTCACCAACAGACAGCATTTTGAGGTTGTGCGTGAATCAAAATCTTTGTGTCCTACAGCTACAATACAAGGCACGGGGGGCATGGGAGTCTATAGGTTGAAATGAGGGGCATTGCTGTATTTACTTTGAAATAGGAGGCATCGCTGTATTTACTTTGAAATCAAGGGGTATGGGAATATTTATCCCAAGAAACAAATGTACCCTCTTAGAATATCCAGACCCATGGCCACGACCGCCTCAAGCAAGCATTTTTATTGTCTCATTCTATTCTTGACCAACAAACAACAAAAATGTTTGACATCAGGTATTTCCTTCCCTATACGTCTGTAAGTAGTAATTTAGCCTGAAAATCAAGATTTCGTCATACTTGCTTCTTTTCAAAGCATTAGACAGTCCACCAGTTTGTTTTTGAGTTTAAGCCTGGGTTTGCAAATAAAGTCAAGATTGAGAAGCTTCAAACACTTCCCAATGTGATGATTCCAACGTGTAGAGCGGACAAGCAAACAATTGGCAGCAGGTTGTTAACAGGTTTGAGCAGGCTCTGGATCTCTTATCAAGGCCATAGTTGCAATTGCCTGCAAATGCATTGTAGCTTCGAGATACCAATATTGGTGCACTTTGTGCAGATACAGCCGTAGTATTGACTCATAAATCCGACGCGGTAGATCATGGCCACAAGGTAAATCCATTGTACGCTTACATGCGCATATGCAAAATAAAGCTAACGGCCCATTTGGAATGTCTTGTCGCTTTACCCACATATACGCAAGAAGAAATCAAGTGACATACCCAAATAACTCTTAAAAGAAATTCATCTTTAAGTGAAAAGGCGTCCAGATTTGCGCAGTTGCCATTGCAGCTTGGTGCTTTTCAAATTGACCTTTTAATAATGGGGTAATTTAGCTGACAACAGTCAGAAGGTCGCCAGTAAAAACTTGCAAAGTTGCTTTTAAACAAGCAAATGCACCTTCAGTCTTTGAAGTGGCTGTATTTCTAAAATACATGTATCTACTAGTCCATACACATATTATGCTCCATTTAAAAGCAAGCCAATATTGTTCCAAATAGTCTATTAACGCCGGATATTGAATGTTGTATACATCATAAAGCTGACAACAAGATTCTCAAAGTTCTTCAACAATTGAAGATTGAACTAAGGCCGTCCACGTACGCATAAATTTTGTCCTGATATACTTGTCTGGAAAATGCTTCCTAGTTTGCACCAACACGCATTTATTGATGTGCAAGGCATAAAGAATTCTTTCTGTACCTGGTAACACAGGTCAGCATGCAACCATGAGCCCTAAATCTTGATCCATCACAAGAACTTGAGGTTCCAGCTGCGGATATTAGAATCGGCGGTATAGACTGCAAAGGCAAGAAAGCGCCCAAACATAATCCCCCTCTTCCTCATATGGCAGAAATGCAAATGCTACATAGAACGTCATATTCAACGACGTAACCCCAATCATGACAAAGAAAAGGAAGCAAAATTGATTTGTTTTGTAGGTGTAATTTGCCAATATAGTCTCTAAAAACTGCTCCAACAATGCTAACAAGCGTTTCTGCGCAAAAAACAAATATGTCAGACAGAATGCATTGTTGGTTTTGTACTGCATGATGTATTCTGAATCTCTTGATTCAAACGCTTGGAATAATGCTTGAATAAATGTATAAACACCTAAAGCCATCCGCCGTATACGTGCTCGTTCATTGTACACGTCTTGTTGTTGGATATCAAGGGATTGATTAGCCAACTACAACGATGTTATGATTTGACGTAGTGCTACACCAACTGTGGATAGTTCTTGAATCTGGAACGACGTTCTAGGGGTAAATCTTTGATGACTGGGATATGCACTGGGATGTAGATCTGCTAGAATATATTAGCCGCATGAACAATGATATTTATATAGGACTACGCACCTTGATGATTGTGTTCTGTATTAATAACTTGGAAGTACCATTCATTGTCTTTTAAATAAGCGCTTGCTTTGAATGGACATTAGATTTGATGAGATCCAGTATGTTGTTGTCAGCAAAATTCATTCACCCGATGTTCAAAAGCACAGCCTTAATTGCAGCAATTAAAAACTCAATTTATTATGCCTTCACAGCTTTTTCCCAATGTTTTCTTGACAATAGCATATCCTTTTAATTTTGCGTGACTGCTAATAGTGTTAAATAGATTAGAAAGCGTTAAAAATATCTGATCAACTGGTGGCAATAACATTTTTGCCAGTTGTATATTAATAGAGCAAGATAAATGAATAGAACAACGTTGAAATAGACTACATACGGATTATCTAATTTACATGTCTCTATCTAGTAAAAACGGTGTGTCTATCTAGTGTTTTGTCGATGTCTACTTAGTGAAGTGGGTGTCTATTTATTACGTCCCTTCATTTCATTTGAATCCCTGAAGCCAGCAAATCACAACCCTCTAAGGCATGGAGACGTCAAAGATGAAGACTTGCATGTTACCACAAAGCAGCCATTAGACAACAAAAAGTTGCACAGGATGAGTAATGACAATAAGAGACAAGTTCTCAAGGCAAATTGAAAAAAAACGTTGTCAAGAAATATGTACGCAGTGATGATAAGCAATGACAGTAAAAAAGCTGTTCGTCAAACACATTGCAATGCCGTAACTACATCAATCTCTAAGGGCAAACTTATTGATAGGTAGATTGACAGGTGGGCTCGACGGCTGTTTGCTCTTTTCAGCCCACAAGCTGTCAATAATTTACGGAGGTGATTCACGTGTCGTCTGACTCAAGGTCTTGCCACTATTCTCCATAGTGCTATCTAAGGCTTTTATATTGTCCCAAATGACGTGAAGCTTATGTTTGACCTCTTCGTGCCAAACAAGCTAAGTAGCAACTGTTAGCCTATGCGATCAGGACCTTGCAATTGGTCGCCTTACCTTGGCCTTGATCTCTTTGTTCGACTTCGTCAGATGTTCGACGCGGACCTCGAGTTATTGAACTTGTTGGCTCAACTCGTTTATGCCAATCTGGTAACGACTTGCGTGCTTCAGGTGCTGTTGATTGTCTTGGCTGAGTTGGCCATTTTGGATCTGGAGGTTTTGATTTTCCTAGATGAGTCGGTCGTTCTGGGTCCGAGTGTTACTTGTCTCCTCTCGAGCTGCAACAAGAACCTTGCAGAGTTCACCCGCATGGCGAACGTAACCCGCAAGATTGTACTCAACTGTCAGCCAACGGTGAAGTTCGTTATTGTACAGCATCTTGGTGATATTATGGCTGTTGCCTCATTCTTGATCTTTATGCAGAGGGTGCTGACAGCATGTTGGTCGTCGGTAAAAGGAGAACGAGATGCCTGGACTAAGCTATTGGGTTTGCTGAAATTTGGTAATCTTGGACCATCCTCACGGCCTCGTTGACCGCCGCCCTGTTTAAGGCGTTAACTGCGTCGTTACTGTTTAGCGGGCCTGTGGGTGGCGAGTCCTCTTCGAAAAATTTCAGGGTTCAGAAGTCAAAAACAAAGTAAACAAAGTAAAGCTAGCAGCAGTGAACGAAGCAAACAAATTGTCAACTTTACTGCCCAGTAGTTAAAGGAAGGTTCTGTTTACTGAATGAGTTCGAAGCTGGGATCTTTAGACGACACCAGAGCAGCCCTTATATACACATCTGAGGCTTGAGCCATGCTATGCTTCTTTACCATCCTGACGAAGTAAACGAAGTAATCTTGCCACCTACGACATAAGAATCATCTGTTCCATCCTCTTGCCTTGGCCTTCGGCTTTTCCATGACCTCGGTATTGTCCCTAAAGAGCCTTCCTTCAGAATCAGAAGCTTCTTGACTAGCATCTGAAGACTCCAAGCACAAAACGAACTAACGAAGTAGACGAAGTAGGAGTGGAACATCTTCCTACTGGCTAAGAGCCAGGAATGCCTCAGAGCTTGGCAGCTCTTCAGCTGGCTGATATCGACCTCGTGATAACCATTAGTCAAAAACAAGAGTCTGGAACAAAGCTTCTATGTCATAGGATAGCTTAGTCTTGTCAGACGAAGCAAACGAAGTAGATGTCCTTAGCTGATTGGCAGACTCAATCACGGCACACCACACCAATGGGGCAAATCACGACTCTTGCCAAGAAAGAGCAACGTTCTAAAACGTCTAGAATGTTGGTCCTTCTATCTTGACCATAGCTCTGGCCAGGGGGATGTGTAACGAAGTTGACAAAGCAGCTAGGCAAGGTGTGATTGGCTAGCTGACCTAGCTCTTGACTGCTAGGCAACAAGTGACAAGTTGACGAATGGGGATTCTAATCCGACCAAAGGTTTCCAGGCACTAGAACCAGTAGATCCTAGCATAGAGAGTCTTTGTTGAGTAGGTTTGGCCTGAACGAAGGCAAACGAAGTAGCGTTCGAGCTTTGTTCACTAGCCAGCTCATGACACCATGGTGCAAAGTGGCGTTTTCATCAAGGGGCAGAAGCAGTCGGCGTCTAAAGAGGTTGACTTGCTGGCCGGCCATGGCTGAAGCTTGGAACAGATTGTGAGGTTGCAAATAGAAGATAGAAGATAGAAGCTGGATGATGATGCTGCACGGCTAGCTCCGAAGTGCGAAATACGGTGCGGCTTATAAGGAGATATTTACTTCCCACCTTCACGTCTAACTTGTCTGCTTTGACAGCGGCTGTGCTAATTTAGGCAAACAGCTGGGTTCAATTTTTAATCCTTAGGTCTACAGCCGTACTATTTTGGGCTGCAATGAATCATGCAGCTGTTCTGACCGAGTTGTGCTCTTGGCCCATTCATGAATTGGTCGACCGGGTCATGAATTAGTTAACCGAGCCATGGCTGGGTCAAGTCCCAACTCGGTCGACCGAGTTGGGTATATAGGGCTAGATAGCAATTAGAAAAGCATCACACACAACCCTGTTACGCACAACTTATACCATGTCCACAGAGCTTGAGCCTGTTGTTTCGTTCAATGATCATACCACTCTAGCCTTCTTAGAATGGATTCAGCAACCAGAGCATGTGAATCGCTTTTGACTTACACATAAGCAAAAACAACAACTGGGGAACTTTGCCTGAACCTGAAGCAAAAGTGTACGACCAACGCCGAACGATGTGCTAGAAAAAGAGCTTAAAAGTATGCGGTCATTGAAGGACGTCTATATCAAAAAGCAGACGAACAACATGTTGAAGCTCGGTTGGTGGTGCTAGCAGCCGAAGTACTTGGAGTAATTGCATATACTCATCAACAGCTGGGTCATGCAGGATACAAGAAGACCTTCACTAGTGTAAAAGCACAATATTATGGTATTACCAGAAACAAAGTCAAGTAGGTGGTAGCTCGTTGCCAAAATTGCGTTGCAAATCGCCCTTCAATGACAAAAGCTCTTCTTTAACTGATGGATGTTAAACGGACATTTAGACGTGTACAAATTAATTTTATTAACATGCAACATGAACTAAGCGGCCAATACAAATGGATCTTTCACGCCAAAGATTTTTTCAGCAAATATTCTTGGCTATATTTGCTGCAAGCAAAAAAGAGTGAGCCTATTGCTCGTGTGTTGAAGCAATGGTTAATGGCATTTAAGCCTCTTAAGATCATTCAATGCAACAATAGAAAGAAGTTTCAAGGAGCTTTGCTACTGGTATTGAAGAAGTATGGCATTAAGCTAGTGAATAGCAATCCGCAATTACCGCAGATGCAAAGGCTAGTGGAGCAAGCTAATGGGATCGTGAAACGTAAAATCACTGCTTGGAAAATAGAAAATGAGTCTACGCAATGGCATGAAAGCTTGTTGGAGATATCGCTTGCTATCAACATGCAAACCTATTTGACAACAAATCAATCACCTTATAGCATTGTATTCTGGCAACCGTTTCATACCGCTGCGTAAATACCTCAAGACCAACAAGAATCAGCTCTTGCTGCAACCGGTATTTATTTTTCCTCATTATATCATATGTTTTATAAGACTTACATGTATGCAAAAGCAGAAAGCAATAGCGAAAGCTCTTCAAGTGAGCTGTCAGATATTGACTTTTTGATGCAAATGAAAGCGGAACATCAATCAAGAACCAATCAATCAAGACATCAACGTGCAAGTACACGGCATAATGACCTTGAGAAGAATGAGCTGTTTGCTCAAGAGTTAGCTAGGCTTCAAGCAACCAACGGTCAAGCAAAGCCTTTATGGGTGGAAGAATTTGGTTCTGCTTTTCCGGCTGCTCAACACTTCCTACGTGCTCGCTGTATACATCAAACAGTATTAACTGAATCAACATCTCATGCACGCAATAAAGACACCTTCAAAGAAGACCCTGTCATTACCAAGACCCGCCAAAATCAAGCCAAATCTCGCCAAGCCATGTCTTGCAAGTATAACAAGAAATGGACCGTCGATCAATTTGAGAAGGGAGAGGTTGTAGCATTGAAAATTCCCAGTGAACTACGTACCTCTACCGACAATCTACGTCTCTTTTGTGTTGTTGTGAATTGTCTTCATAAGAATACCTACAAGTTGAGATGTCGACATGGTATCCTAGACCGCAAATTTCCAACCAAAAACCTCGAACGGGTCCCTGAAACCGTCGCTCAGGGACTCAATATCCTGGTCAATTAAACAAAAATCAGTTTGGCTCGAGCTGCGGAGCAGGAATCAACCAGTGACCGGATCTGGGTGTTGTGCCAATGCAAAGGGAACTGCACGAGCAAAAGGTGTCGCTGTTACAAACAAGGCCTTCCTTGTTCGATACATTGCCATACCGACGATCATGCTTGTCAAAACCTCTCAGCCCTACCTGAACGTACTCAGGTAGGCCTTGGAGAGAAATCATCCCGGCGGAAAAGACAACGAGCAAATACTATCGGTGATATGATAGTAGTGGCTTCAAGCGGTCTCCCAAATCAAACCTCACGCTTATCCTGACCTGGCTCGGTCGACCGAATCAAACCTCATCTTCATCCTGACCCGACTCGGTCGACCGATTGGAAGCCTGACCCAGCCGTGGCTCGGTCGACCGATTCATGAATGGGCCAGGAGCACCACTCGGTCAGAACACAGCGGACATGTGCTGTGGTGGATCAAATCCCGAACCCTGCAGAGGAGACTTCCAGGAGAGGCGCCAATTCTGGGCCATGCCTGGAGAACCGCCGGCGGCTGGGCGTCGCGCTTTGTTCATATCTAGAAAATTGAATTGTGCACATGAATGGTGAAGAGAGTGAGAAGCCGATCCACCCTACTATTCGATGCCTCGATACGAAGTATTGATGTCCTGCGGATTTCTGCTAATTTTCTTGAGCGTACATAGTGGCCCAAGTCATGTCATGTCCCGATTGAAAAAGATAATGAGTTTCCCACTCCAATCCCTCCTCCGTTTTTAGCTCCGTTTCTGCATCTGCCGAGCTCCCCATCCGACTCATCAGGGCCATCTCTGTCGTGCTCGCATCCACAGGAGGCTTTCCCACGGCCTCAGCGGAGTTCATCAGGATTGGGTTCATTGTCGTTAACGGCAAGCGGGATAAAGGCGATAACAGGGTCGACAACATATCTGCTCCAGCTTCAGCGTAGGCTGATGCTGCTGGATTCGATAGCCCTCCTGGCTGCGGCCCAGTGAACTGAAAAGTCGAAACCTCGATAGGGTTATGCGTAGTTGGGGAAGGAAGCAGCATCGGTCGATCCGTGATCGAGACTCCGGCCATGGTACCTATCGCCGCATCTTAGTCGCTATTGCTATACAAAGTGGAAGCAACATACTCAAGGAATCCGCCGCCTCAATTCCCACACTTGATGTAGACGTCGGGAACTGGATGTTCAGATCATTGTTGACTTGATTGATCTGATTGTGCTGCTGGATGCCGAAGATAGCTGCGGACGGCACGGATGCAGGGAGCAAAATTCTGATTCTCGAACGACTGTCTTTGACCAAGTCATAGTAGACACTGCGAATCGAGCCCAAGGAGCGTTCCGGGTGGAACGCCTGATTGTACGCTTCGAGAATATCACTCCACTTGCCTCCCAGGAGTTTTTGTGCCAGAATTAAATCTACCTCCTCATTGGAGAAAGGTCTCTTGCCCATGATGTAGAGAGATCGAAAGACGCAAAAGAGGATGAGTGGTATGACCACGGCCAGCAAGCTGAGCAATCGGGGATGAAGAATGAGGGATGGACGGTGGGTGATGGGCGATGGGTGACGGAGACGGGGATGCCCTGAGTACCCATCTCTACCACCTCCACCACCCTCTCCACCTTCCCCTTCCACCGCGGGTGAGCTTGGATATATGCGCACGATAACATCCCAGGAATGGATGAGATTAAAAGCCGATTTAACCTAGTCCTTCCGATCAAATGGCAGGGCGAAGACCAGCTAATCCTCTCAGCCTTGATTCAAAACCTGGTGGAAAAGGCCGCTGAGCTGACGATATGAGTATAGCGTGCTCCAAGTTTCTTCCAACACCCTGCATGAATGGGGGCCCTTGTGCTGATATCTGACGACTAACCCGCTTGATGTTCTGATGCAGCTGGTGACCGACACTGCGGATGCCAGATGGCAGTGTAGCAAATTTAAAGGAGTGTGGTCCATCCCGCTCTGGATCGCCTTGGTCTTGTCGCGCTGATGAAGGTGGCGTGGACTGGACACCTGAGGACGTTTCTGCATCAGTGAGCTCTCCGTTCTTCCCCTTACCGCTCCGGACATCGCGCAAGACTGCGTCCCTGACCTCTCTCCACCTCGCCCGTTGCTGGCCGTACACCTGTTCCAGCTGAAACACCTCTCTCCGTTGCTGCCGCAGGGTCTGCACCGTCGACTTTCTACGTCTCTGATTGTTCATGCTCCGGAGCTCCCGTTTAGCATCCCTCAACTGCTTGACGATCTCGAGATAATCCTGCCGGATGCGTGCTTGCTCGGGAGTGAGCTTGACGTTTTGCAGCTCCTGGTCGGTTACTGTTCCGGGCGCCATCGCACCGAGGGTTTCAACAGCTGGTGGATTTTGGGGTAGAGCATCGACTTCCCGCCCTGCGTGAGCCCTCCGTGCGTTCTTTTGAGCTACATTGCGAAGGTCTTTCAATCGCTGTTCCTCCGCAAGCTCCGCTTTGCTGACATCTTCAGGGTTTTTGGGCTTGAGACCGGCTTGAAAACGCTGGAGATTGTTTTTGGCTTGTTGATGAGCTTGGTCATATGCCGCTACCTGTTCGGGCGTGTATTCAACTCGACGCTCTTGAGCACTGAGGTCTTCTGCGCCTCGAATATTCTGAGGCGGCGTATCAACTGGCTTCCCTTGCGTCACCCTTCGCCAGATCCTCTGAGCCTGGGTGCGAATATCTTCCAGTCGCTTTGTCTCTGCAAGATCCGCCTTGGTGATCTCGTTGCTGTCTTTCTGGTTGAGAGCATACTGAAATTTTTGCAAGTTTCCCCGAGCAATCCGATAGTCCTGCCCATACGCCGCTATCTGCTCGGGCGCGTAGTCGACGACGGGCGCTCGAACACGGCGATCGGCTAACTCTTGAGCACTTGGAGGCGGCGTATCGACTGGCTGCTCTTTCTGCACCCTTCGCCAGATTTTTTGAGCCTGGGTGCGAGAATCTTGCAACCTTTGCAATTCCGCTCGATCCGCCGGACCGATATTGTTACTGTCCTTCCTTTGGAGCGCATACTGAAATTTTTGCAAATCGCTCTTGGCCACCAAGAAGCTCTGATGGTACGCATTCACCTGCTCGGGCGTATACTTTACCCTGACCTTTTGAGCACGGACATCTTTGGGTACTTTACTACTCGGAGGTGGCATATCGATTTCGATTGGCTGCCCTTTCTTCACTTTCCGTTCAATTTGGGCAGCCTTGTTGCGAATATCTTTCAATCTCCGTTCTTCCGTAAGGTCCGCCTGCGTAATCTCGTTTTCGCTTTTGCGCTTAAGTGCATTCCGAAAATTTTGCCAGTTCCTCTTAGCCGCAGCGGATCGCTGTTCATATGCCTTGATTTGCTCGGGCGTGTATTTGACGGTGGGCACTTGTTCGCCCCCACCTGGTGTTTGCGGCGGTTCATCGCTAGTGCTTCGCTTGATAAATGTTTGGCCAATCCGGCCAGGGATATGGGCAACAGTTGAAGGATCTATTATATCACGACATTAGTGTTGCAGCATACAGTAACCGGCCCCACTTCAAATTGGGTGACGCCGGAGATGAAGCCGCTTACTGTGCGCTGCGACACTAATGTCACTTCGTAATAGCTTGATCTTCTTGCTCAGGGCACCTGACGCAGCTGTACTTAAACCTCGAACGACATGGGAGTCGACGTCGACCGAGGGGCCAGGAAGGTAAAGGCAGGCAGATATGCCGACCAACGTACATGATACAACAGCCAGCAATAGATTGACCATGACAGTATAATCAACTCAAGCAAGATTGTAAGTGTGCGCCGTCGGACACTCTACTCGCCTCCATATTGGGAGTTGGTATCCTTATAGCCCTGCTACCCTCGTATGGCGCTAATCCAGCATTCGTCCGGGTCATCGTACCGGCGTTAATCCACCCTGGTAAATGACTCGTTTACAATATCCGAACTAATCAGAACTCACAAGCATCATCGCAATGGAATGATGATGATGTCACGAGTAAATACCCAGTCTGCTGGAAGGTGTCATGAAAGATGCGGCACTTTCGCCCCCTGACCCGCCATGTTTTTCTTTGGCGTGCATCTCCTAACGCCCCAGCAAGGACCCCTGCTTTCTATCGGAAAAAACCC
>QQTW01001326.1_pt1 | contig 17182 bp, 16 predicted proteins | sample 1904831 | NCBI WGS metagenome assembly QQTW01 (sample SAMN09435610, study PRJNA476489) | Subsurface metagenome, whole genome shotgun sequencing project. | reverse complement strand
CAGTGCCACTGTTGAACTACTGGGTTTGTCCTGGCACCCCATCAGTTTGCCAACCCCGGATTATTGAGGGGATACAATTGCGTGATCACTGGAAAGCTCTCATCAAAGTGAAAGGCAGTATCAGTCAATATCAGGGTCTGGCTTGCAGAATGGAAGAACACACATTCATTGAGTGAATCAAATCCGCTTAAACCAAGCGTTCTGAATCCATCAAAAAATATGTATTCTAGGCCATTCCATAAACTATTTGCATCACTCTTGATTATTTGGTCAATCGACAACTCTGGTTTTTTAACTTCTAAACCTGGTGCAGCCCAAAAAGTTGCGTTTGGGTGAAGTGTTTGGAAATTGGCTGCAAATAAATAGTGATAAAGATTGGGAGCAATGATGTGCTTAACCGTTCCAAGTTCGCCAAGCTGACTCACAAGTGCATCACTAACATGAATCGGAGAAATAACTGCTAAATCACGATTCTCAAGCTGAACCACCGTCATCCTTGTTCCAACACTGAGTCCGAAATAACGGAATGGCTGTTCGGCAACCCAAATACCTCTATCAATTTTTCTGAGCATTTCAAAATCTCAAATGATGAATTTGGTTATACTAACTCACTTCGTCTCTAACACTCACAGATTACCTTCAAACTACTGTCTCACAGACAGTCTAAGCTGCATAACGTTCGCGCTCACTGGGCGCAGACAAGCGTTTACAACTCAGCCGACCATATTGGGACGTTCCAGTAAGAGCGCAGTTGTTAGGCGTTTGTCTCTACGACTATTCGCCGTATGGTTGGTCAGTGCGTGGTGCATTCAGAGCTTGTTCATCGAGTGATTGCCGGTATTTCAAGCATCCTTCAAGAAATTTCGGCCACTCTGGAACCACTGGCATAGGATCGGTTGGGCATACCTCGTGTATATTATCAACGAGGTTAGGTTTCAAGTCTGTTCTTTGTTCCTGATTTTCCCTCCACCGCTTCATCCAATAGCGCCTGGATATCAGGGTGTCCGTGGCAGAGTCTCTAAATATTTAAATCTTAGAGCTAATCTACAGTAACCCGGTAGAGATACTAGTTTTTCAATGCCCCAAATTGTCATCAATTCCTAATAAGCTTTGACCTAGGGGTTTCAGACCCCTAGTTAACGACTTTCTGGCATTTCAGCTTAATGATAGCAATCCAACGCCTAGCCTGATCATTTTGTTTGCCTAATAATTCCTATCTTTTAACAATTTTTGCCTCCTTTTTAACTTGAAGTTGTCACCTTATTGAGCCGAAGTAGCAATAACCGGCTGTGCTTATCAAGATCTGCCCCAAAATTCCTATTTTTTGACAATTTTTGCCTCCTTTTTGACTACTTTTTGCGACTTCATTTTTAGCGGTGAAAGTGATCACCAAAAATAGAGTAATGTGCCGCGACTAAAGGGAGCGTTTCAATTGGGATGGGTTCCGGGAAGGGTGGCCCGAACCGTACTGGGGTTGAATTAGTAAGTTATCTACGGTCACGTTCTAGATCAGCAATAACTTTCTCGAAGTACCACTCATTTGACTTGCCAGGATACATTCGTTTCGTTCCCTTCAGTAGTCTGTTTGCGCCTGCGCGATCACCGTTAAGCATTGCAAGCAGTTTCTTTTCAAGCTGGTTGTTCTTTATTCCTGTTTGGTTTCCCCGCCTGTTTTGCTGCCCCTTTGCTTTGTTGATTTCTGCTAAAAGAGCGATTACTAGAAAGGGCAGAGCAATTAGCATGGCTACTACTGCCGTATTAATCAGAAAATTAATTGTCTCTTGGGAGAGTTTCATAGTTACTGAAATGCACCACTATTAACAGTGTTCCCAATTTGTAACGGCGTGTAGCCGCCTCCCGGTAGAAGTTTTTTCTATCTCTGGGTAGTCTGTAATTGTCTACAGCAGTTTCAGGAGTTTGATTTCAGTGCTTTCTGCTTCAATGGAGCCGCACATCGATTGGGCAGTGAGACATCAACTTTAGACCGTTCTTTGAAGTATGCGCATGGTTCCTTCCTTCAATGGAGCCGCACCTTGAAAGGGCGGTGAGACGCAAGTTTGGAAACTAGTGACAAGATGTAAAGACTTTGCGATCACATCCTAAAAAAAATGCTAACTACAGAGCGGAACACGAGCGCCATTAAAAGTTAAACTAAGTAGTCAAACCGCAGCGCGCAGTTCGATTATGCAAAACGAGATTAAACAGTACTACACAGCTCTTCGTGTGTATCCAAGCACTAAAGGGTTACATATGGAATTTGAAAATAACGACCAGGCTTTTGCCTTTTACAAAGATGGGGCTAGTAGGGGAATTACATACGAAATAAAAGAAAATACTGTAATTAAGCTGTTCAAAACAAAAAAAGCCCACTTTAAACGGTGGGCTTCCAGCTAGTTCTAGTCCTCACTAAAAGTAACGAGAATTTCTAGTCCTAGCCTTGAGAAAGAGAGCCTGCCTTCATAAAGTGATATTTCACTGACGAAAGCATCTGCTCCTGTAGCGTGCGCGAATCGAAACGCGATGCTGTAGTCATCAACCACAATTCGTCAGAGTCACTGCATCTATGTGATGGAGAGGGGTCAAATCGTCGAGCAGGGGACACATGAGGAACTGCTAACGCTCAACGGCATCTATGCAAGGCTGTGGCGGGTGCAATCAGGGGCTCATGCAGCTTGATTGCAGAAAACCCTCTTCTACCATAGTACATGAGCGATCGCAGCGACTGGTTGGGGTCAATATTCATCTCCTACCAGAGGTGCTGGAACAGTTTTTGTTAGGAATGATAGACGCGAATACTGCCCTACTGAAGCTGCTTTTGAAGCAAAATGACTGGAAGGTGCCGTTTTTCCCAACGGTGACAACAGAGATGCGGCAAGTAGCGCAGCAAATCGGGACGGCACCCCTCTGTGGCACAGCTCGGCGGCTTTATCTCCAGGCAAAGGTGTTTGAGCTACTGGCGTTACAGCTTCAGCCCATCTTGTCTGATCACAACCTGCTCCAATCGCCACCAGGACGTAAGCCAGATACGATTGCCCGTATGTATCATGCCAAAGAAGTGTTGGCATCGCGATTAGAAAATCCACCCGCACTGTTTGACCTGGCTCAACAGGTGGGGGTGAGCGATCGCACGCTACGGCGCGGCTTCCGAGATCTGTTTGGGACAACGGTGATTGGCTACCTGGCTCAGCAACGGATGCAGCAAGCTGAGCAGCTATTGCGAGAAGGCAATTGTACTGTGGCATCCGTTGCTAACCGCGTGGGCTATGCTCATTTAGGGCATTTTGCCCTAAGATTTAAGCGACAGTTTGGCATCACTCCCAGTCAAGCACTGGCTGGAAAGCGTGTCGGTTAACGATTAAGCAAGTTGCTAAAATTAAGAAGGTTAAGCTACAAACGTTAGCTGGATGCTGACCTTTTGCGTCTGGATTCTCTTTTTAGCGATCGTCTTGCTCTAATCCTGGGATGAGTCTATGACTTTGGATCAATCTGCTCGTTCTGTGCCTGTTCCGGCTTTAGCCAGTGGCGATCGCCTCACTCGTGTTGAGTTTGAGCATCGCTATGAGGCAACTCCAGAGAAATTCAAAGCCGAACTCATTGAAGGAGTGGTTTACGTGGCATCTCCAGTTAGAGCTTTTCATGGCAATCCCCACTTTAATCTGATTACTTGGCTGGGAGTTTACAGCATTGCAACTCCCGGTACTAGCGGAGTCGACAACACGACCACCCGGCTTGACTTAGACAACGAACCTCAACCGGATGCGCTGCTGCGAATCGCAACGGGTGGTACATCTACAATCAGTGAAGATGGCTACATTGAGGGGACACCTGAACTGATTGCTGAAATTGCTACCAGCAGTGCTGCGATTGACCTGGGCGCTAAAAAAAATGCCTATCGCCGCAACGGGGTACAGGAGTATTTGGTGTGGCAAACCTTTGAGAATCGGTTCAGTTGGTTTCGGTGGCAGGCTGAGGAATTTGTCTTGATTCAACCAGACGCTGAAGGCATCATTCGCAGCAGCACTTTTCCAGGTCTGTGGCTGGCGGTGACTGCCTTGTTAGAGGGCAGAATGATTGATGTGCTGAATACGCTGCAAACAGGGCTAGCTTCCCCCGAACATCAAGCCTTTGTGCAAAAACTTGCCCAGCAGGGCGATCGCTAACAGTCAAGTTCATCATTGTCCGTTTTGGGATAGGCACGCCGCGATCGCATTCTCTACACTGCTTTTCATTAGCTATTAAGACTTATTTGCAATAGGTCATTAATTTGGGCGTGAGGAGAGTTGAGATGCACGTGGGGCAGTTTTTGGGTTCACTGTGGCTGGCGTTGGTTGTGGCTTTGACAGGAGGTTTTGGATTTACCTCTCAAGTTGCCGTTGACGGTCAAGTCGTTGGCAAAATTGGGCGAGGACTAAACTTGCTAGTGGGCATTGCTGGTACTGATACCGAAGCCGAACTTGACTGGATGGCTCGTAAGTGTCTAGAGTTGCGGCTGTTTGGGGATGAGGAAAGTGGGGGCGATCGTTGGCAAAAATCTGTTCAAGAAATTAGCGGTGAACTACTGGTAGTCAGTCAGTTCACGCTCTACGGCGACTGCCGCAAAGGTCGCCGTCCCTCGTTTGACCGCTCCGCTGTCCCAGATAAAGCCCGACGGCTATACGAACATTTCATCGCCAAGTTGCGACAAAGTGGCTTAAGAGTGGAAAGCGGTCAGTTTGGCGCGATGATGCAGGTTTCAATTGAGAATGATGGTCCCGTTACTCTGCTTCTAGAGCGAGAAGCTACCTAGTTTAGGCACGTTGGGTCTAAATGATGAGAAGATATTAAACTACTCATAATGAAATTTTAGTCGCACCATCATGGCTCAAATTCAGTTCTCCAGAGGTATCGAAGAAGAAGTAGTTCCGGCTGTACGCCTTACCCGTGCGCGTGATGGCAGCAGTGGCACTGCAACGTTTTATTTCCAAAAACCCAAGGTTTTGAGCGACGCCAGCACCGAAGAAATTACTGGGATGTACATGATTGATGAAGAAGGGGAAATAGTAACCCGGGAAGTTAAGGGCAAATTTGTCAATGGTAAACCTGAAGCATTAGAAGTGTTGTACCTAATGAGATCTGAGGATGAATGGGACCGCTTTATGCGCTTTATGGAGCGGTATGCTCAAGACCATGATTTAGGATTCACCAAATCGTGATTTGTTTTTTGTCTAATGAGCAATGACGCACCAGCCTCACCCTGATACAAATGAGATGACAGTGTCTTGTGCTGTCATTACCGTTAGTGATACACGCTCCCTTGAAACAGACCGCAGTGGTCAGACGATTAAGCAATTACTCCTTGATGCCGGTCATACTGTGGGAGCTTACACAATTGTCAAAGATGAACCTGCCCAGATTCAAGCACAGATGAATGTGCTCAGTCAGCGCTCTGATCTAGATGCTGTGATTTTCAATGGTGGCACTGGCATAGCCTCAAGGGATAGCACCTATGATGCGATTGAAAGCCTTTTAGAAAAAACCTTGCCCGGATTTGGAGAGTTGTTTCGCTGGCTGAGTTATCAAGAAATTGGTTCACGAGCGATCGCATCTCGGGCGATCGCTGGTATCTATCAAAGTAAATTAGTTTTCTCGCTTCCAGGCTCGACCAACGCTGTTCAGTTAGCTGTCCAAAGGTTGATCTTGCCAGAACTTGTTCATTTAGTTACTCAACTGCGTGACTAGAGGTTTAATTGTAGACACCGAGGCAACTCTTCCTTGGCTCAACGCAGCCAAATACATAACAAAATCAGAATTGCGTTAATTGTATAAAACACGGCAACCACTTGCAGTTCTGACCAGCCAGAAAGTTCAAGATGATGGTGTAAAGGTGCCATTTTAAATAGGCGCTTGCCGATACCGTCTGGGCCTTTAGTTGCTTTGTAATAGCCCACCTGCGCCATCACTGATAAAGTTTCCACAAAAAAAATGCCGCTGAGAACGAACAGCGCCCAAAGGGTATTAGTCATCAGAGCTACAGCAGCTAAGGCTCCTCCTAGTGCCAGGGAACCTGTATCTCCCATGAAAACACGGGCGGGATTGCGGTTGTGAGTTAGGAAGCCTAAGCAACTGCCACTCATACAAGCACAGAAAATCGTCAGTCCACCTGCACTAGGAGCAAGCACACCTAATCCCAACAGAGCGATCGCAGCGGTTCCAGCTGCCAAGCCATCAACTCCATCCGTCAAGTTAGTAGCGTTACTTTCTGCCACAAGCACAAATACAGCTAAAGGCCAAAACAACAACCCCAAGGGAAAGACAAAACCAAAGGGTAAAGCAATTGTCGTGATACTGCTTGGTTGATTCCACGCTAGCCACAGACAAAACAGCGCCCCAAAACCAATCTGCAACGCCAGTTTCATCCGGGGTGAGATACCTTTATTAGACTTATGGCGCAGAATCTGCCAATCGTCCAGCCAGCCAATCGCAGCATAACCGAGTGTGAGGGCACACACGGCGAGTACTGACGCCAGGTTTTGTCCCCCCATAGCAACAGACCATATCGGGGCAACTACCACCGCCACAGGCACAAAAAACACCCCGCCCATTGTCGGGGTGCCTGCTTTTTTTAAATGAGTTTGGGGACCATCTTCGCGAATAACTTGCCCGGTTTTTAGCTTTTGGAGGAGCGGCACCACCCAGTATCCCAGCCCAGATGTTATCAGCGCACACACCCATAGCGGCAGAGTCAGAGATATTCCTTGCCAAAATAACTGGTTCGTCCAATCACTAATCAGTGCCGCTACAGTTAGCAGGACAACCAGTAATACAAGCAGACTGGTTCCAGAGAGAGTCAATGATCGCTCAGAAAGTGATTTAGTGTTCACAATAATATTTCCCTAAAACACCACTAAAGAAAGTGGCTACTCGCCTTGTATATCCTAAAGAATAGGATGGAGTAAGAGGCAACGGTGAGCTGACCTCATACAGAAAGATTTTTCACGTCAATTGCAATGAGATGAGTGAAAGCCATGCTAGGAAAAGCAGCACTAATGGAAGCGATCGCCGGAAAAAATCGTGGTTTGCTGGCAACTGAGCGGGACAAGCAAGCTATCTTGATCGCGATCGCCCAGATGGAAGACCGTAATCCCACTTCTCGTCCGGTTGAAGCTAGCGATCTACTCGACGGCAATTGGCGACTACTTTACACTACTAGCAAAGGCTTGTTGAATATTGACGCCGTGCCATTGCTTAAACTCGGTCAAATCTATCAATGTATTCGAGTTAAAACCGCCAGCGTCTACAACATTGCTGAAGTTTATGGCCTGCCTTTTTTAGAAGGATTAGTCAGTGTTGCTGCTCGGTTCGAGCCGGTTTCAGAGCGCCGTGTTCAGGTTAAATTTGAGCGGTCGATCTTTGGTCTGCAACGCTTAATCAGCTATCAGTCCCCAGAGGATTTTATCCAACAGATTGAGATGAGTAAAAAATTCGCCGCAATTGATATTAATCTGAACAGCCGCGAACAACAAGGCTGGCTAGATATTACCTATCTTGATGATGACCTACGAATTGGGCGAGGCAATGAAGGCAGCGTGTTCGTCTTAACCAAAGTTTAATTTAAAATAAAAGTTTGATAGTTGTATGCGATTATCCCAAGGGCAGCTGAACTTGCTAGAGCGTTGCCCACGTCAGTTTCAACACACTTACTTAGAGCAACTGAGTTCCCCTGCCAGCCCAGAGCAACAGGAGCGGCAGATTGGGGGAAGCCGCTTTCACCTGCTGATGCAACAGCGAGAACTGGGCTTACCCATAAAGGCACTAGTTCAGGAGGATGCTCAGTTGCAACGCTGGATGACAGCGTTTGCCAGTGCAGCACCGGAAATTTTGATGCCTAACCCAAATAGTCAATTTCGCGAAAGTGAACATTGCCGCACGCTGCAAGTTCAAGACTATTTGCTGACGGTTATCTATGATCTTTTGATTGCAGATGAAAGGAGCGCCCAAATCCTAGACTGGAAAACTTATCCCAAACCTCAAAACCGACGTTGGCTAGAACAAAATTGGCAGACACTTCTATATTTATATGTATTAGCTGAAACCAGTGACTACCTGCCCGAACAGATTTCAATGACTTACTGGTTTGTGCAGTTTGAGGCTCAGCCCCAAAGCCTTAAATTTACTTACAACAACGCTCAACACCAGAAAACTGGACAGAAACTTAATCTGCTATTAGATCAGCTAACCGAGTGGCTACAAAGTTACGAGCAGGGAGAGCCATTTCCGCAAGTAGCGGCAGCCAGTGGGCGCTGTGATTCTTGTCAATTTGCCGTTCGGTGTCAACGCGATGGCTATAGTAAGGACTACTTACACGAGAATGAGGAAGCGATCGCCACAGAAGGGCTGCTCAATCTCGCTACAATTCAAGAAGTGACAATAAAATAGCCAGGAAATAGAGAAGGCTAAGAAAATGCCTGAGCAACAGCAGCAATGGATGCTCGCACCAACCCAGCAGCCACCAGAGTGGTTCGTTCAAGCGGTGAGACAATATGCCCCCGATTCAACCGGAGATTATGCTGCCCAGTTGTTGTGGCAGCGGGGGATTCAAGACTCACAACAACTGGCTGGGTTTGTAAATCCGCAGTTGTATCGACCAGCGAGTCCGTTTGAATTTGGTCAGGAAATGCGGTGGGCAGTGGAGCGATTGCAGTTAGCACGCGATCGCGGTGAAAAAGTTGCCATTTGGGGAGACTTTGACGCCGATGGCATCACGGCAACAGCTGTTCTGTGGGATGGGTTAGGAGAGTTTTTTGTTCACGATACTCAGTTATTTTACTACATTCCCAATCGCCTGACCGAATCCCACGGTCTCAACTGCCAAAACATTGACGTTCTTGCTCAAACCGGAACAAAGCTGATTGTTACCTGTGACACTGGCAGCACAAATATCAGTGAAATTGAGTATGCCAACAAGCTAAATATAGATGTAATTGTAACAGATCATCATACGCTGCCCTCAGAGCGTCCACCTGTTACAGCTATCATCAATCCCCGCTATTTGCCTACAGACCACCAATTGTTTCATCTCTCAGGAGTGGCTGTTGCTTACAAGTTGGTGGAAGCCCTTTATCAAACGCTGCCGCATATACCTCAACAGCCTTTAGAGGAATTATTGGATCTGGTAGCAATTGGTCTGATTGCTGACTTGGTGCAACTTTGGGGGGATTGTCGATATTTGGCGCAGTTGGGTATTGAACGACTGCAAAAGGATTCGCAACAGCAAGTCAATCAACGGCGACGGCCTGGGGTCGGGCGTTTATTAGAGCTGTGCCAGAAAAGTGGCGATCGCCCCACAGATATTTCTTTCGGTCTTGGTCCGAGAATTAATGCTGTTAGTCGCATTCAAGGAGATGCCAGCTTCTGTGTGGAGTTGCTCACCAGCCGCAAGATCTCGCGCGTAAATCAACTCGCTCAAGATACGGAACTGGCAAACGCTCGTCGCAAGTCTTTACAGAAAGATGTTTCCCAGCAAGTAGCACAAAAGCTAAAGAAACTGGACTTATCAACAACCAGCGTTATCGTCCTAGAAGATGCCCAGTGGCCGGTAGGTGTGTTAGGGTTAGTGGCTGGGCAAGTAGCGCAGGAAACGGGTCGTCCGACAATTTTATTAAGTACAGAGACAATGGGCGAATTGGCGCGTGGTTCAGCCCGTTCTGTGAATTCTGTTGATTTGTACCAGTTGGTGAAAGATCAAGCGCATCTATTGCATCGCTTTGGGGGGCATCCCTTTGCAGCTGGGTTGAGTCTACCGATTAAAAATATCCCTTTGTTTACTGATGCGATTAACCAGCGACTGCGGCAATCTATCGGGGGTGGCGGTGAGTTGTCCGTAGTTCAGGCAGATTTGCTGTGTACTGTCCGAGACTTGGGAAAAGATCTGTTCCGAGAACTGAAACTGCTAGAACCCTGCGGTATGGGAAACCCTGTCCCGAAACTGCTGATTCAAAACTGCTGGTTTGAAAACGCTTGGCATCGCAATCAACAGGATTGGCAAGGGAAAAAGGTTCAGTACATCAAAACTGAGTTTGATATTCGCGATGACTCTAGCAATGCAGGCTTTGTGGGTGTGTGGTGGGGACACTATAAAGATGAATTACCGACCGGACGGTGCGATTGCATAGTAGAACTGGACTACAACGCCTACAAAAAGCGCTATGAAGTCCGGCTGTTGGTAGTGCGATCCAGTGTGCAGACATTGGACATCCCGATGCAGCTAGACTGGATTCTGGACTGGCGTCAAGTGCCGTCGCCTGAGGACCACTCAGCACTTGCGCCTTCGCATCAAACACTGATAGTCAAAGAGTGTCCCACCAGTTGGGATGATTTACGAGCTTGGTTCCGGAGAGCGCTGTACTTGAAACAAAAACTGGCGATCGCTTGGGCAGAACCACAACCTGTCCTACCCGGTCAAATCTGGCAACATCTGGTAGGAATTGCCAAATATCTCAGCCGTACTGGTCAAACCGTCACCCGTTTTCAACTCCACCAGAACATGGGCATTAGCGATCAAGCGCTGCATCTGGGGTTTCAAGCTCTCGCCGGTTTAGGCTTTAAAGTCTCTTTCTGTGACCGGTCTTTTAAAATTAGCGCGACTCCGGTATTAGAGACAATTTCAGACACCGACTGTTTGCAGGCGATTAAAAAATTCTTAGCAGCTGTGCGAGAAGAACAATTCCAGCGACAGTATTTCTACGAAGTTCCCCTGTCAACCATTCAAGCGATTGCGCAAAGCGCACGCTATGCGAACGCTGCTCAAACAGTCACGTAGTATTTTCCAGCCGATCAGGACACTCGGTAAACTGTAAGCTAATAGATGATATGAAGAGAAGGGGAGAAAAGGTCGCTCACTAGCGTCAAAATTTCGCTAGATTGAAAAAAACAGGGGCAAGGGGAATTTAAATGTCAGCACAATTGTTACTGGTAGATGACGAACCGGGATTGCGTGAAGCCGTCAAAGACTATTTGCAAGAAAGTGGTTTCACTGTCCAAGTTGCCAGTAACGCGGCGGATGGCTGGGAGTTGGTGCAGCAAAATACACCTGACTTAGTGATTTCAGACGTCATGATGCCGCAGGTGGATGGCTATCAGTTCCTCAAGCAACTGCGCGAAGACCCGCGCTTTAAGGCTCTGCCGGTGGTGTTTTTAACTGCCAAAGGCATGACAACAGACCGTATTCAAGGCTATCAAGCCGGTGTTGATGCTTATTTGCCCAAGCCGTTTGATCCAGATGAATTAGTGGCAATTGTCGAAAACTTGCTGGAACGCCGTGCGGCGACAACTCCTTCTCGGAGCGAGGACGGTGAAACGCCTGATATTGCTGAGCTAGCGAATCAAATTGCTCAAATTAAGACGCTGTTAACTCAGCGAAATGCGATCGTCCAAACCCCTACCCCAATCAAGATTGACTTTACACCTAGAGAACAGAGTGTTTTAAACTTGGTAACCGAAGGGCTGATGAATAAGGAAATTGCCCGTCGCTTACAAACTAGCGTCCGCAACGTTGAAAAGTACGTTAGTCGGTTGTTTAGCAAGACTGGCACAAGTAGTCGTACCGAGTTGGTTCGCTTCGCACTCGAAAACGGCCTCAATAAGTAGAGACGGGGAGAGGAAGCAAATCAGGTTTTATTCAGGGGCTGGAGTAATTGAAGATTTATTCTTCTTTTCCATGCTTGAAGTTCTTTATGCTCTACGGTATGGAGCTTGAAGACGAAAACTCGTAAAGATTCAGGCAGAAACCGAGTTTCTGTTACGCCATTACATGGTTACAGCTGTTTCTTTTTAAGTTAGTTTACATTTGTTTAAGTTTTTCTCATATTTCGGTTTATAGATGCCATCATGTTGGTATGTTTAATAACATCCTTTATAAATAAAAAAACTAGCAATGAAAGTTTCGAAATCACCAAAACTTTTGAATGATTCGATCTATATGGGAATTGTGCTAATGCTGGCAAGCGTTAGCATCATCACGATAATGAGTGTGTTTTAACTCAAAATTGTCTCGTCAAAAGCGGTGTTTGTGGGTTTTCTAGAGCTAAATCGCAAACACCGCTTAAGCATTTGGCGTTGTGTTGGGTAACTCGAAAGTAAAGATGGTCCACCCCCTAGAGCTTTCAACGTTGATAGTTCCCTGCATTTGCTCAACTAGCTTCTGAACTAAGGCTAGCCCCAATCCCGTTCCACTCTGTTGCCAAGGATTCGCATTGGGGACGCGATAAAACTTTTCAAAAATGTGTGGCAACTCCGTTATGGGAATTTCTGTGGAATTACTAATAGTAAAGACAGTAGAGGGAGGAGGGGTAGATTCTTTTCCACTTTCTTGAAAGCGCACACTCAAGATAATCTCACCTCCTGAGGATGTGTACTTATAAGCATTGTTAAGGAGTTCTGTCAATACACGTCCCAAACTAACACGGTCTGAAAACAGCTCGGGAAGCGAAGGTGGGATGTCAATGCGTAAAATCTGGTGGCGTTCCTGGGTTCGCAACTGAAAAGGTTCGATGATGCCAGCTAACCATTCTTGGAGGTTTACAGCCTCCAACGAGTTAGAGTAAGACGTAGCTTCCATCTGCTGCAAATCTAGGAGGTTGTTAATCAGCTCAACCTCTCGGTCACACTCCGCTTGCAAAACCTTGAGATAGCGCTCTCGATGATCTGGTGTTGAAGCCATTTGCAACATATGAATCGCCATCTTCATACTGGTCATAGGCGTGCGTAGTTCGTGGGAAACGGTACTCAAAAAGTCATCTTTAAGTCGATTGAGTTTTTCTAGTTCTTCCACTTGCGAAGTAGCCGCTTGATAAAGCCGGGCTTGGCGAATTGCGATCGCGCACTGATTTGCTACTTGCTGCACGAAGCGAATTTCTAAGTCGTTAAAAGCATAATCCGTGTGATGGATTAACCACAAATCACCCAGCACCCCTTGATCATCAACAATCGGACAGGCTAGCATCACGACCCGACCCCGAACAGGACTGGGAACGATGGAACAAAACTGAAAATACTGACCTTGCAAGAGCTGACGGTAAATCTCAGGAAATGTTGCCATCTGCGCTACACGTCCTTGAAACGTCGGCAGCTTTGTTGTGTACTCATAGCAGATAGTGGAAGTGCCTTGGGAGAGGTTGTATAGAGCAGCATTACAACTGCTCACACGCAGCATGAGGGCTAATTCCTGCACAGCAGTTTGCAAAATTTGGCTTTCATCAAGACTGTCGCGGACTTTGTCAGTAATCCGCTTGAGCATCGCTTCAAAGTCAAGAGCCTGTTGTAACTGGGCTGTGCGCTCTTCTACTTGACGCTCGAGGTTGGCATTGAGCCGCTGTAGTGCCACTTCAGCTTGCTTGCGCTCAGTAACGTCGTACATAACTACTTGAGCTGCTGGTTTGTTTGCATAGCTGAATCCAGTTGCCGCTGCCTCTACATCTACGACTGTTCCATCAAGTCGCAGCAACTTTACTTCAAAAAGTGGTACAACATTTAACTGTTCCTTGAGCTGGAGCATTCTCGCTGTGATAATTCCCCAATAATCTGGGTGCACGAAATCAAGTACTGATCTGCCAATAAGCTCTTGGGAGGTGACAGCGCCAAGCAGCTTCACTCCTGCGCTGTTCACAAGCACAAACTTGCCCTCGCTTTGAATAAAAATTGTATCTGGGGATAATTCTACAAGTAGTCGGTATCGTTCTTCGCTCTCACGCAGTGCTGACTCCGCCTGCTTGTGCTCGGTAACGTCACGCAGCAACCATCGCAGAGCAAGTAATTTACCTGACGTATTCCGAATCGCAGCCACCGTCAACGCAGCGTAAAACGATACATCTTTAAGCGGTTGCAGACGCACTTCCAGCAGACGGGCTTGGTTCGTCCGCTGTAAATCGAGCAGGTTTGCACGAAAGGACTGACGCTCTGACTCAGCTATAAAGATGAGCAGCGGTTTACCTACCAGGAACTGCTGTGAAACGTTGAGGAGCGTCGCAGCAGCGCGGTTAGCTTCTTGAATTATTCCTTTCGGATCAGTCACAAAGTAGCCGTCTGGTGCAAACTCGAACAAGTCCTGGTAGCGCTGCCGTTCTGCTTCCACCGCTACTCGTGCTAAGCTGATTTCCTCATTTTGCTGGCGCAGCTCTTGATTGGCTAGATCCAGTTCTTCTAAGGCGCTGTGGAGTTCATTGAAGACTTCTGAAATCACCTGTTGTTGTGGCAGCGATTCACCACTGCGCTGCCACAGTTCTGTTACGCGCCTACGTAAACTTTTTATCTTCTGGTCAAACTTATCTATGTTCACTTCGAGTCTTCTTCCCTCTCATCAATGAACAAGAACATGACCCGAATATTTGTTGTTGACACAAGCTATAAAGCAGCTTGAACGTCAGCGAAAACCTAAGTTGCAGCAGATTATTCGTCACCAACGCCTATCCCCTGCAGCATACCCATCGCTGGCTGTTGGGCCAGGAGCATTCTTCTTATGCCTCTAAATTATGCTAAACAGCCTTTACAATACAATAAATGTTGTATTTCATCTTGTATTTAGAGTTACCGAAGGAGAAGTTAGCGAGAGTCAGTTCCCTCTTCTGTCTCCTGTCTCCTCTGTTCAAAGCTGATACATAGCACAATTAAAGTCAAATGGTAAAGGTACAAGTCTTTCAAACCAACGGTTGATTACTCTTCACCCTCTAAACTGACACAATTGCTACATAGTAGTTGGCAGTTTGGCAGAGCAAAGGGTGACTTGGCATGATTAAATCTTGGATGGTGATTGGGGGTGTGACTTTATTAGTTGCGCTTGCTGCCAACTTCTTTAGCAAGCAGGATCGTCAGTGGTTTCAGCGCTTGCGTCGCCCAAGCTGGCTAGTCTTTGAAGCGGCGATCCCCTTAATTTGGACCGTTATTTTTATTTGCGGTGCCTGGTCAGCTTACATTGTTTGGGAAGAACCAAGCAGCGGTAGAAACTGGCTAACGATGGGATTCTACTTACTCCTGGAGATTGTTACCATCGCCTACACTCCAGTAATGTTCAGGCTCCGCAGTCTGAGGGTGGGTACGATTATTGGGGGAACAGGTGCAATCTTAGGCGTCTTGTTGGCACTGACAGTCTTACCAATTTCTGGTTGGGCAGCGCTGTTACTCCTTCCTTACGTGATTTGGAGTCCAATTGGAACCTACACCACTTGGCAAATGATGCACCTCAATCCGGCAGATGTGTAACAAAACGCTACAATTTGTCGTAATTTTCTGGCTCTACGTCAAAACTTGCTGAAACTTCTGCCAGCTACCTCGCTCAGCTCTCTGTTCCAAATGATCTTTGGTCATCCATGAGGAAACTTGTGCAGACAGAGCAATTGCGACAAGTTGATCAACCGAGATATTTTCTCTCGCGGCTAAGGTGTCAACTTGCTGATTTGGTAACCCTCTCTGATGTACAAGCGTATGTAACCGTGTTGCAAAGGAGTGACTTGGCTGCCTCCAGTCAGGCACGGGCGATCGCGGCAATCAAGAGCTTGTTCTCGTTTGCTCATGGAAATACGGGTCTGCTTCAGGCTAACCCTGCTGAACCAGTCACAGTTCCAAAAGTCAAAGATGGTTTGGCAGAGCGAATTTTATAGTGTAATTAACAATGGGTTGCATCTCATGCGTACTACCGTTGTGAGTTGAGGTGAGTTTTGAGATGGCTAAAAGTTGTCGCGATCAGTATTGGCATTTAGGGGTAGCAAGTTTTGTAGCGATGGGTGGGGCGATCGCATACTTTGGCAATTGCGCCCACGCTCAAGTCACAACGGCAATAAAGCGGGAGGCAGAGCCACAGCGCTTTTTGCCTCCCCGATGGCACTTTGGGCGCTGAAAGTTCTGTTGTTACGCCCACTAACGTCAATGGTCTACCCGGTAACCAGATTGATGGTGGGGCAACTCGTGGAGCTAACCTCTTCCATAGCTTTGAGCAATTTTCTATACCCGCTCTCGGCGAGGCGAGCTTCAACAACGCCCTGGACATTCAGAACATCATTAGCCGAGTAACTGGTTTATCTCACTCCCAATCTTCTAATTCACTAACCCTCCCTCGTAGCAGCGATATTGTTTGAGCGCGGTGAGACTCAAAATTAGCGGCAATCCAAATAAAAGCAATGCCGAGAACCATGCCCATTGACCACAAGAGTAACGAGTAATCATTAATAAAAAACCAAAGCTGTCGCAAAACTTCAACGATAAATGTGACTGTTCCAACGTATAAAAAAGCTCTTATTCGCAGTGCCAACCCAACCACGATAAACCCGACACCAAAACCGACGGTTAACAATTCTAGCACTAAATTCGCTTCAGATTGGTATAAGGCAGTCAAGCAAATCAATCCCGTCGCCAGACAGCGTAGAAGATGGCGCTTTTCTTTTTCGGTGGCTGCCTGCAACCCCGGCTCAATCTGTGCCACATAAAGTAGCGATCCGCCCAAGAGACTGGCATACCATAGTGGTTCGCCCAACTGATAGATCTCAAAAAGTCGCACGAGCGCCCAATCAGCCAAGACAATGCTGATATAGCTAAGACGCACATTTCTTGAACCAATAGCCATCCAGGCATAAAAGGCAGCGACTATAAGCAAGCATTGGATCGCAATTTGTCCAATTGAAAGAACTATAAAAAAACCTGGTAAGATATAGGCTAATCGTCGCCACGGACCGATTGACCAGCCCCAACTATTCCAGGGTAACGTATACATTCCAGATGCAAACACACAGGCGATCGCGGCTGACCAAGCAATCAACCATTCAGAAGCAGGATACATTAATTTTAATAGAAAGCTAATGGCTCCAACGGCTTCAATAATGCCAGCGTATATCCAAGCTTCTGCAAAAGAATTAGCTTCTGTTTCCCTAAAACGACCTTGCAGTAAAGCATAGATTCCCAAAACCGCGATCGTCAAAACTCCACCGAAGTTTGGGGAATTTGATAGTGCCAATCCTATCAGTCCACTACTAAGCGCCCAATGTAAATGAGCGATGACGTGCAGTTCACCGCTTTTGATCCGTAAGTAGAGCACTAACCAACGAGTAAGCCAGCGATCGCTAATAGCAATAGCTGTTCCCAAACCTGCCAATATTACTAGCCCATCTGCAAGGCTGCCGCCTTGAGCTTGCTGTAGTTGATAAATTAGTAATTCATAAGC
>QQTW01001325.1_pt1 | contig 17186 bp, 19 predicted proteins | sample 1904831 | NCBI WGS metagenome assembly QQTW01 (sample SAMN09435610, study PRJNA476489) | Subsurface metagenome, whole genome shotgun sequencing project. | reverse complement strand
ACACACACACACACACACACACACACGCACACACACACACGCACGCACTGGCTTGCTTACTTGTTTTTAATATAAGAAATTAATTAACAAAATTGAAAATATTATTGGTGCCAATGTTCTTATATTGGTTTTGAATACGCTAATTAGTTTCTGCTTACTTTGAAAATATAATTGAACAATGTCATTAATCTAGATATTTATGAAAACATTTAAAATATATAATCCGCTAAAAATAATGACAGGCAAAGGTTCTAAGGGAATTCCACTACGCTTGTTGATTGTAGTTCCTTTTGTTGTGCATATTTTTGGGTCGGTAGGTTTTGTTGCCTATCTTTCTTTAAAAAATTGCCATGAAATAGTCAATGAACTTGCTAATCAGTTAACTGATAAAGTCAGTAATGCTATTGATAATCACCTCGATACTTATCTAGCTATTCCTCATCAAATTAATCAATTAAACATTAATGCAATTGCTTCATGATCATTAAGTTTAACTGATTCTAAAAAAGCAGAACGCTACTTTCTACAACAAATACAAATTTTTGATGCGAAGCATATCAGTTATGAATTGGCAACCGGGAAATTTGTTGAGGTTAATCGTCAACTACAAGGTGAAAATACTACTATCAATACTGAACTTAAAAACCCAAGGAAAGTTTATTCTGATGTAGTAGATAGTTGAGGAAACAGACCAGAAGTATCGATAGATGCAGTTAAGACGAAAAAGCCTGCTTGGAGCCAAGTTTATATAAAGAAAGGAAACACAGATATATCAATATCTGCCAACTATCCTATATACAATCGCAGTCAGAACATACTTGGCACCACCAGTAGCGATATTTCCCTAGAAAATGTTAGCAACTTCTTGCGTGGATTAGAAGTTAGCCGTTCGGGGAAAGCGTTCATTATGGAACGCAATGGGCTATTAGTAGCTAGTTCTAGTGCCGAGATGTTGACATCTAATGGTACGCAACGACTCAATGTTCTCGACAGCAACGATCGCACAATTCAAGCGACAGCACAATATCTCCAGCACAATTTTGGCGATTTTAGGGCAATTAAAGACGAGCAAAAAGTCGAGTTTTATCGAGAACACGACCTCCAAGTTGTGCGTGTAAACCCTTGGCGCGACAAATTTGATCTAGATTGGTTAATTGTTGTTGTCGTTCCTGAAATTGACTTCATGAGACAAGTCCATGCTAATGCTCAAATAATAATTGTTCTAGGTTTTGTAGCAGTGTCTACCGCAACTAGCTTAGGCTTAATGATTTCTCGCTGGATTATTCGCCCAATCCATCGCTTGAGTGAAGCTAGTCGAGCGATCGCCAATGGTGACTTAGACCAAAGTGTAGAGTTTAAAAATGTAAATGAGTTAGGGTTATTGTCCCAGTCTTTTAACCAAATGGCTTCGCAGTTAAAAGAGTCTTTCGAGCAGCTAGAAACTAGAGTTGAGGAGCGGACTGTTGAACTGAATCAATCTAGACAAGTTGCTGAAACTGCTAATCGAGCAAAGAGTGAATTTTTAGCAAATATGAGTCATGAATTGCGTACTCCTCTTAACGCAATCCTTGGCTTTGCTCAAATCATGAATCACGACTCATCTTTTACACCTCCCTAGCAGGAAAATCTTAGCATTATCAATCGTAGTGGCGAACATTTGCTGTCCTTAATCAATGATGTCCTTGATATGACCAAAATTGAGGCGGGACGGATTGCTTTAACTGCAACTACCTTTGATCTATATCTCTTACTGAATACAATTCAAGAGATGTTCAAGCTTAAAGCTGCATCCAAAGGTTTACGGCTTACAGTTGAGCGCAATTTAGAAATACCTGAGTACATATATGCAGATGAAGGTAAATTACGACAAATTCTGCTTAATCTACTAGGAAATGCGCTTAAGTTTACTACCGAAGGCGGAGTCAATTTACGCTTAAGAGGGGAGCCGGGGGAAAATCTTAATTACACCTTATTTTTTGCAGTATATGTTGGCTGAAGAATCATTAAAATTTTCTCTAGTTCGTTTGAGAGAACAGGATCATTTACCTGTTTTCCAAGGTTAGCCACTGCAAGGGCTGCCTAAGGTATTGTTTGAGCAGTGCTGTAGGACTAATGGGCAAGTCCTTAAACAATCAATAAATTAGGATTCTGCAAAACAAGATTTGAGTGATGCAGCGATTCTTGTTGACACTGGTTCCGGCTTGATGTTTTGGTGGGATTTTTTCGAAATGGCTAATTTAGATGCTTGAAGCCTTGCTGTTTATAGGTTATGGAAATCCTAGCAGCGAGTTTATTTAATACGGGTTGCTGCTTTTAAAAGTGGGCGCTAATTGAACATCTATATAGTATTCACCTTGATAATTTAGTTAACGCGAATTTGCAAGTTTTATATTGAAAAGTTACTAAAAAAATACTAGAGAAGATTCCCTGTCAATCTTGCCTAGATTACTAGAATATTGATAGAAAGTTTGCGGCTCTTTATTAACAAATTGTGCTGGGCAAGGATTGCAGATGAATGCAAACGGGACTGACGGGGCTCGAACCCGCAACTTCCGCCGTGACAGGGCGGTGCTCTAACCAATTGAACTACAGTCCCTTATTCAGGGCTTTACTATACTGGCAGCTTTTTAGGATTTTGTCAACCGTCAGCAACAGATAAGCCCAGAATACATTACTTAAAAACCTTAAATTTGCGTTTGGCGATCGCTCCTGTAACTACAAGTACTGCTAACCCAACGGTAGCTGAGGGTTCGGGGACAGGTTCAACACTAAAAGCTAAGACTTGAGTAAACTGAGTAGGGCTAAAGTTGTTGTCGCTAACAACAATTAAAGAACGTCTTCCGTCGGGTAAGTCTGGTCCAAAAGTCAGACCTTCAATATTATCTAAAGTTATATTCAATTCATCAAAATCAAACAAAAGTTCTTTTTGAGCAGATTTAATATTATTGATATCGGCAGCATTTAAACTACTAATAGCGCTGATATCATCCGCACCCTCTAGAGAAACTTCATACAACTTAATTGTATTTCCTACACCAGTAGAAAAAGAACGCTCTAAGCTGAGAAAGTGAGTGTCATCAATGGCGAGTAAATCTACTAACCCATTGGTATTGAATCCGCTTGCTGGAATTGAAGGCGCGGCTACAGAATCGGTTAAATAAAGATATTCTGCTTTAGGAGTTCCTGTAGCGACATTGTAGCCAATAATTCGCGATGGGCTACCATTAGTTACGGTTGCTACTGGGCCATCTTGAACTAAAGCGTTTTCTGTAGCTGTAAATAAATAATTTTGGCTAGGTGTTATGGTTAAGCTTTCAAAAGCTAGGTTGTTACGAATACCGCTCTTTTGGGGAGAAGTTGGCAAGTATTTATTATCCACAGGTAAAGCTTTTAACTGCTCTCCACTCAAAGAAAACTCTTTAACAAAAGGATTCGTTAAATTAGTTGCCGTAGCATCGCCTTCGGATGAAATATATAAAGTACCGTCAGTTGTTAAAGCAATTCCTTCAGGATCGAGACTTTGCGCCGGAAAAGGTTTTCCGTCTTGATTTTTGAGCAAAGTTACATCGGTAAAGTTGACTGCTTTTAAAGAGTTTTGGTCAAGTTTTATAGTTAGCGTATAAAATCTTGCAGGGGCGTTCTGACTGCGATCGTCAGAAATACTATAATAGACATTTTTACGAGGATCGTAGGTAATCCCAGAAAGTCCGCCGAGCAAAGTTCCCTCTACTTGGGTATCGGTAGTGAAAGTAACTTCACCCAAAAAATTTATGTCTTTGATGGTAGAAGCCATGCTTGGCATTACGGCAAAAAATGTCCCTGTAAATCCACTGATAAGAGTAAGGGCAACTACTTTAAAAATCGGCAAAATTTGCGTAATATTGCTCATGATAAAAAAGACATCTTAATATACACCCGTACCTTATCAATTCAAAGATAAGCAGGTATTAAAGCCAGGTTATCAAAGGATTATTAGTTAATAATTTTGTAAAAAACTAACAAACCAATCTTTAAGATGAAGAGTGGCGAGACAATCATCTTCGTTATATTCAACGATCGCATCTAATAAGGTGCGATCGCCTGTTTCTAACCATTTATCGTACCAAAGTATTGATTGAGAGCCGTTTGCTTCAGGGTTGCGCCACGCAAAACCCAGCCACCGCGCTACAGTTTTTAAAGCGTAGCTCTCCGTTGGTAAGACGACAGTATGCGCTACTTGCTCGTAGATATCGATAAACCTTGTCACTAGCTCAGATATTTGCTCCTTTGGCGTATGATAGAGTTTAGCTAATCGCTTGACTGTATCGACTTCGTAGGGGCAAAAATGAAAGATTGGTGCTTGGGGATATTGTTCAACTAAATCTAGAAATTGCTGCCATACTTGTTCTTCTTCGGCTTGGTTTTCTGCCAAAAAAGCGTAATAATTTTGGGTATTTGCTGTGCGATCGCAAACTAGAACCCCTAACAAGTAATCTAAGTTTAAGTCTGGTTGCGCTTCAATATCAAAGTATAGTTCTACTGGAGCAATCAATGATTCAGGATTTGGGGGTAAATATTTACCTTGTAATCGCTCTCGTAAAACTGTTCGAGATGTTGGCGTGAGTAAGGTTTTTTTGATTTCGTAAGCCTCACCAAAAGGTAAAAGAATCGGACTATTAAGCTTTACCGATTGTGCTTGTAATACTAATTGCACTGCGCTTTTGTTTTCAAAGCTTGGTAAAGTATCGATGAAGTCAGGATTTGCTTTAGCTAGAGATTCTAAGGTAACTAACTCAATAGTTTGCAAGTCAGTGTAGCGATTAGGCGTGACACCAGGTAACAGAGAAAGGTGTTCAATAGCTTTGGCTTCGGCGTAACATTGAGTAAGCCAACCGCAAAAGTTGCATTTTTGCCGAGAAATAAACACTTCAGGAATTTCTGGCGAATTTAGGGTATTAATGCACTCCTCAACCGATAAGTGCATTAGGGGAATCCATTTACTTAAAGTGACTTCGTAAGCATCAGTACGCCGCAAGATCAGCAAAGCTGTAGGAGGATCGCCAGCTTGAGAAATTGCCAACATTTCCGCGTCATAAGCTGCTACGATTTGATACTCTAACTTGGGACGTTTGCCTAATTGAATATTGGCAGGGATATACAACCATTCGCCATACTTGGAGTACCCTTGCTGTTTAATTAATAAATGCGGACGACTTAATAAGGTAATGTTTTTTGAGTAAGGGGCAAGTATGACTCCTTTGTAGATACATTCTACGCCTTGGCGCATCAATTCAATAGTGGCTTCTGCTCCCGCTTGCCAATCATTTTTGGGATATTCTGGTTGCTGATAGTTATATTGAGCTAAAACAAATTTTTGATAGGTAAATTTTTCTTGGATTACTCTATGCAGTCCATCACCAATAGGATCTCTTTGGCTAAGATCGCCATTAGTATCTAAAAAAGCCCTTCGCTTGCAGCGTTGGTATTGCAATAAAATTTCAGCATTAAGCAGCATGGCTCTAGACTAACAATAATTTAGGGGGCATTGCCTAATTAGGCGCAAAATCCTTGTATTGCAAAATCTTTGTGAGACGTTGCATTGCAACGTCTCTACACCGAGATTTATAGTCGCAGCGTTAGAGTTAAAAAACTGTTATTTTTTATTTATGAGTATTTCTACTTCCCAATCTAAACTCCAGTTACATCGCCAGCAGTTTCCAGCTTTAGCAAATAAGACTTATTTTAATTATGGCGGACAAGGCCCAATTCCTCAATCGGCGATCGCAGCAACTAATAATGCTCAAGAGTATATCCAAACTTACGGGCCATTTTCGACTAAAGTTAATGGTTGGATTGCCCAGCAAGTAGAAGAAACTAGAAAGGCGATCGCATCTGAACTAAATACTACACCTGATACTATTACCTTAACGGAAGATGTTACAGTGGGCTGCAATATTGCTTTGTGGGGTATTGATTGGAAATCGGGCGATCGCATTTTACTTACTGACTGCGAACATCCAGGTATTATCGCCACAGTACGAGAAATTGGGCGCAGATTTGGGGTAGAAATTGATACTTGTCCGATTATGGCTACTTTAAACGAGGGCGATCCTGTACAGGTAATTGAGCAGCATTTATTGCCGCGCACTCGTCTTGTAGTATTAAGTCATTTGCTTTGGAATACTGGGCAAGTTTTGCCTCTTGACAAAATTTTCAAAGTATGCTGTCAAGCTAAGGTAAGAATTTTAGTAGATGCAGCGCAATCGGTTGGCTCATTGCCTTTAAATTTAACCGAATTAGGAGTAGATTTTTATGCCTTTACAGGTCATAAATGGTGGTGTGGTGCGGCGGGTGTAGGTGGCTTGTATGTGCATCCAGAAGCGCGAGAAAGCTTACAACCGACGTTTATAGGTTGGCGGGGTATTTTGACCGATACTAAAGGCAATCCTACAGGTTGGCAACCAGATGGACGCAGATATGAAGTAGCAACATCAGCTTACGGACAGTATGCAGGATTGAGGGAAGCGATCGCAACTCATCAGCAATGGGGAAGTGCGGAGGAAAGATACGAGCAAATTTGCGATTTAAGCAAGTATTTGTGGGAAAAGCTAAATCAACTACCTAAAATTAAATGTTTGCGGACATCTCCACCGGAAGCGGGACTTGTATCTTTTCAAGTTGATAATAGTAAAAATCGCCAATTGGTAGAGTTTCTAGAAGCACAAAACATTATGACGCGGATATTATTAGACCCTGATTGCGTTCGTGCTTGCGTCCATTATCTAACGCTGACCTCAGAAATAGATCGATTAGTTGCAGGAATTGAGAGTTTTATTAGCAATATTTAATTATGCGTAAACCAATTCTCTATATAGCTATCACCAATCACGGTTTTGGTCATACTACGCGCGCGGCTTCTGTTGCTGCAACTATTCAAAAGCTTTATCCTGATATATTGCTAATAATAGTCACCACTGCACCGCGTTGGTTATTGGAATCATACATCGAAGGAGATTTTATTTATCGTCCCCGTAGTTTTGATATTGGTGTAGTACAAGCGGATAGTTTGACAATGGATAAAGCTGCTACTTTAGAGAAATTGCAAGAAATTAAGGCAAAACAGCGCAGTATTGTTTCGTCAGAAGTTAACTTTATTCGTCAAAACCGCGTTAGTTTGATTTTGGCTGATATTCCGCCTTTAGCTGCCATATTTGCGAAAAATGCCGGGATTCCCTGTTGGGCGATGAGTAACTTTAGTTGGAACTTTATTTATCAAGATTGGGGAAAAGAATTTAGAGAGATAGGCGATTGGATGAGCGAATGTTATAGTCAATGCGACTTGTTGTTGCGGCTACCATTTCATGAACCGATGAGCGCTTTTAACAATATTACCGATATTGGCTTAACTGGCGGTTCTCCTCGCTACCAAGACGACGAAATCCGCGCAACTTGGCAAATAAATACACCTATAGAGAAAACAGCTTTACTTACTTTTGGCGGCTTGGGTTTGCAGCAAATACCCTACGATAATCTCAAAAACTTTCCCGATTGGCAATTTATCAGCTTCGATGTTTCTGCGCTCAATTTACCTAATTTACTTAAAATCACCGACCGAAAATATCGCCCAGTAGACTTTATGCCGCTATGTGGGAGAGTAGTTTCTAAGCCTGGTTATAGCACTTTCGCTGAAGCCGTGCGTTTAGGTATTCCTATTGTGAGTATGACTCGTGACGATTTTGCGGAAGCTGCTTTATTGCTACAAGGAATTACCAACTATTCCCAGCATCAAATTCTTACCCCCGCAGAATTTTTTCAGGGAAACTGGGAATTTTTACGTCAATCGCCCCAGCTACCACACAAAACTGATTCTATAGCTAAAAATGGAAATGAAGAAGTTGCCCAATCAGTTATTAGCTATTTGTCTTAATTATGCACCATCAACAATTACTCAGAATTTCTACTAAAGGCAAATCTTTATACAAAATCACATCCAAAATAGAGTCTATAGTTGCCGAATCTGGGGTAAGAACAGGACTTTGTACAATATTTCTCCGCCATACTTCTGCAAGCTTGATAATTCAAGAAAATGCTGACCCGGATGTATTGTTAGATTTATCTAACTTTCTCGCCCAATTAGTCTCCGAATCTGCACCATATATCCATAATGCCGAAGGTGCGGACGATATGCCAGCACATATACGTACAGCTTTAACTCATACTTCTGAGCAAATACCTATCTCCCAAAATCGGCTCCTATTAGGCACTTGGCAAGGAATTTATATCTGGGAACATCGAGAAAGAAGCCAACAAAGAGAACTTGTAGTTCATATTATGGGGGAGTAACTGTAGCTTCGGGCAATATTAACATTGCATCACCAAAAGAATAAAAACGGTAAGATTGAGCGATCGCATCCTCGTACAAGTCTAACAATCTCTGTCGTCCAATTAGCGCACTAACTAGCATCAGCAAACTAGACCGAGGCAAGTGAAAGTTAGTAATTAATCCATCCACCACCCGCCATTGATAGCCAGGATAGATAAATATATAAGTTTTACCGCAAAAAGGCTCTAATTGTCCCGATGCTGCTGCCGCCCCTTCTAATGCCCTTACCGCCGTTGTTCCTACTGCAATAATTCTTCCTCCTTTAGCTTTGGTAGCGCGGATTTGGTCTACGGTTGCTTGAGAAACATCTATCCATTCGCCGTGCATTTTGTGGGTAGTTACGTCTTCTACTTCTACAGGGCGAAATGTACCTACGCCTACGTGCAAGGTTACAAAAGCCGAGTTTATGCCTAATTCTGTTAGTTTTTGGATTAATTCGGGTGTAAAGTGGAGTCCGGCTGTGGGAGAAGCGATCGCGCCTAAGTTTTGAGCGTACACTGTTTGATATTGGTCATCATCTGCCTGAGAATTTGTAATATACGGCGGTAAAGGCATTTTCCCAAAAGAGTCTATGACTTGCAACAAAGATAAATTATTTGGGACATCAAACTTTAATAAACGTCCTCCCGTAGGTTCATCAATTTCTAGTACAGTAGCAGTAATAGATTTTTCGCCTTTCCCCTCAAACAAAATCTGTACTCCTGGCTGTAAGCGCTTTCCGGGCTTAACCAAAGCCAACCAAGTATTAGTCTGTTTTTCTTCTAGTAGCAAAACTTCTATAGCTGCGCCGCTAGTTTTACTCCCGTAAAGCCGTGCGGGAATAACTCGCGTATCGTTCATAATTAGCAAATCCCCCGGTTGCAGCAATAAAGGTAAATCGCTAAAAATGCCGTGATGGTAATCAGTAGACGAATTTACAACTAGCAACTTGGCGCTATCTCTAGGAGATGCTGGATTTTGAGCAATTTGTTCTAAAGGAAGCCTGTAATCATAACTAGCTAAAGAGCTATCTGAAAAATTCAGTGAATTTAAAGTAGGATTAGAATCTTGAATCATAATGTGAGCAATTATTAAACTGTATTTTTATAGTTTTTTAGACTTTTACATAAGTATAGAAATAAAATATTTGGGTAGATTTACCCAGATAAAAGTAGGAGTTACCCCCTAGCCATAGCGATCGCCACTTTGCGACAATAGGAGTATAAGATTGACTCGTCTCTAAGAAAGCAGCAATGGAATACATTTATTATCTTGCCAATGCTACCCTCACTTTGAGGATTGTCGAGCATCTGCACCGCAGCCCCCAAATACCTATTAGCTTTGGTAGTGTAATTCATCAAATTGAGGGCTGGATCGTTAAGATTAAAATGGCATCTCCCAGAGATAGGCAACAAGATGGAGATTTTAGAGCTTTTTTGAATGAGTTGGGCATAGCCTACGAACCTCCCATGCGTGTAAATATGGCACTTTGGGACTTAGAATCTGGACAATAGCGTAGAGTAACATTGCTACGTCTATTTTAAAAAGCGGCGGGGATATATTCATTTAAAAACAAATTGTATTTTAGATCGGGCGGAGTCTTTTCGCAATAAACTAGCGCCACATCAAAGCGACAAGTGTAATCCGCAAACTCTTGATAAGTAGCTAAGAAACTTTGAGCAGTTTTCCACAGCTTTGCTTGCTTTTGAGGCGTAATTGCCAGCAAACCTCCCGCATCCCAACTTCCAGCACTGCGCGTTTTAACTTCTACAAAAACCAAGGAATCGCAATTATTGATAATTAGGTCAATTTCTCCCCAAGGGCAACGCCAACGACGATATAAAATTTTCCAGCCGCTAGATTGTAACCATTGAGCAACAAAATCTTCTCCTAAAACACCTATATCGGGATAATGAGATGATTGACGATTTGCCATTGGCTACAACATAAAATGAATTGTACAACTGTGCTAAAAAAGCAGATTTTGAGAAGCGTACTGGTTTTGCTAGCAATGCTCGTCAGCTTGAGTATGTGGGCAACTCCAGCTTTTGCTCTCGACTATAACAGAGAAAACTTACTTGGTCGTGATTTTTCTGGGCAAGTATTGACGGATGCGAGTTTTACCAAAGCAAATTTACGCAATAGCAATCTAAGTCATAGCGATTTGACAGGTGTAAGTTTTTTTGCGGCTAATTTAGAGTCGGCAAATTTGGAAGGTGCAAATCTAACTAATGCAACCTTAGATGCAGCCCGAATTATTAAAACTAACCTTACTAATGCTGTTTTAACTGGGGCTTTTGCTGCTAATGCTAAGTTTGATGGCGCAATTATTGACGGTGCGGATTTTACCGATGTATTGCTGCGCCAAGATGAGCAAGATAATTTATGTAAAATAGCTCAAGGTACTAACCCTACCACCGGGAAAGAAACCCGCGAAACGTTGATGTGTAAGTAAGTAGTAGATGCGTCACTATAGCAAGTCTGTTAGGCAAAATTGGCGCATCAAATCTAACTCTTGCAGCCGCCTTTGTTGAGTGTATAACGACTGATAATAAAATTGAGAGTTTTCAGGATCGTTTATAGGATCTGTTTGCTCCCACAAATCTAAAAACGAGCGATAACGTTTCTCACATAACACTCTTTCCATACAAGCGGTGGCGGCTTGAATTACTTGCGTACCTCGGAGTAAATCTTGCTGAGTTTTTTCGTCTAAATGAAATAAAGAAGAAACTTGGGCTGTTTCAGTCTCCGATTCTAAACAGCGAGTTTGGATGCGAGAAACTAAATTTACTTGCTCCTCTGTTGGATGGATTTCAGACTTTTCTGCGACAATTTGCTGCCACAAAAAGCGGTGGTGAGACAAACTAAATTCCAAGTTTTGCTCGTGTAAGGCGCTACTGACGGCTTGACGATGTTCTGGACAGTGGAGATAAATTCGTAGCAATAAAGCCTCTGCTTGCTCTAATAGACTGCGCTCTGAGGCTTCGGGGAAGGCTTTATCTTTAGGGCTACTCTGTTTTTGAGTTTTGGACGAAATCGGCTTACTTGACTGATATTTAGGGGAAATTTGGGCTAATAGATTTTCTGCTCGTAATGGTACAAGCCTTGCATCTCCTAAGCTAAGAATCTCCGCGCAGCGACTTACATAGTAATTGCGAGTATCGCTGTTATCAATTTGTTGGAGTAGCTTTACCATTGCTTTAGCTACTTGCTGAAAGTCCGTAGCTTGTTTGAGATTGCGATCGCCTATTAGTTGTAAAATCTGCCAATCTAGCCACAATGGAGCCTTTGCGAGTAAATCTCTGTAATCCTCTGGAGTAGAAGTATGTAAGTATTCGTCGGCATCTTTTTCGGCGGGTAAATTAAGAATTTTTAGTTGTACTTCGCCGCGATAAGCCAAGTTAGCAATTTCACCAATGGCTCTTTCTGACGCTTGAATACCCGCCACATCCGCATCAAAGTTGAGAATTAATTGTTTTGACTCGCTATAACGTAATATTTGTCTTACTTGCTCTAAACTGAGCGCTGTACCCAGAGAAGCTACTACATTAGTTATTCCCGCCGCGTGCAGCGAAATTGCATCAAAATATCCTTCAACTACTACCGCACAATCAAGCTCAGAAATTGCCGATTTAGCTTTATCTAAGGCAAATAAGGTTTTACCTTTACTAAAAAGCTCCGTTTCTGGGGAGTTAAGATACTTTGGTTGCTCATCGCCTAAACTTCTCCCTCCAAAGCCAATCACGCGCCCTTGCAAATCAAGGATAGGAATCATGACGCGATGGCGGAAATAGTCATAATAGCCATCTCCCGATTGACGTTGACGCAGTAAACCCGCCTGTTGTAACAACTGTACGGGGTAACGTTTTTGTTCTACTAAGTAACGATACAAAGTTTCCCAACTATCTGGGGCGTAACCTAAGTTAAATTGTTGGATAGTTTCAGCTTTGAGTTTTCGGGAAAACAAGTAATGTAAAGCTGTTTCGCCTTGAGGTTGATATAAAGCGTGTTGATAAAACCGATTTGCGATCGCTAAAATCTCGTATAGTTGCTCTCGTAACGACAACTGTTGCTGTAATTGCTGGCGTTGCTCAGGTTCTAAAGTTTGTACTGTTACTTGATAGCGCCTTGCTAAGTCTAATACTACTTCGCTAAAAGACTGCTTTTGTAACTCCATCAAAAACTTAATCGCATCTCCACCCACGTTACAGCCAAAGCAGTAATACATTTGCTTTGATTGACTGACGCTAAAACTAGGAGTTTTTTCGGTGTGAAAAGGACACAAACCAACAAAGCCTTTACCACCTTTGCGTAAAACAACGTGATCGGAAATAACATCGTAAATGTCTGCTTTTTGTTTTACTTGCTCGACAGTATCAGGATGCAAGCGAGGAATTTGCATAATTTTTTATTATATATAGTCAATTATAAATAAACAGCCTTGCTAATTAAATGTATAAATTTTGTGTAGAGACGTTGCACTGCAACATCTTTCTTGCTTTTTTCTCCATGCGGTTTAAACCCTAGCAAATATAACTCTGTACAAAATCAATTACCGTATCGACTCCGATTTGCGTCTTTAAGTTAGTAAATACAAAGGCTTTATCACCCCGCATTTTTTTAGTATCGCGCTCCATGATACCTAAATCTGCTCCCACGTAAGGAGCAAGATCAATTTTGTTAATTACCAGCAAATCAGACTTAGTAATTCCTGGCCCACCTTTACGCGGGATTTTGTCTCCGGCGGCTACATCAATCACGTATATAGTTAAATCTACCAATTCTGGACTAAAAGTTGCTGCTAAATTGTCGCCGCCACTTTCCAAAAATACTAAATCTAGGTTAGAAAATTTTTGTTCTAATTGGGCGATCGCAACTAAGTTAATTGACGCATCTTCTCTAATCGCCGTATGGGGACAACCACCCGTTTCTACGCCGATAATGCGATCGCTCTCTAATGCCTGACTTCGCACTAAATATTGAGCATCTTCTTGAGTATAAATGTCATTTGTAACTACAGCAATATGATATTTTTGGCGCAATGCTTTACACAGAGCATCTACCAAAGCTGTTTTACCAGAGCCAACGGGCCCTGCTACTCCGACACGAAAAGCGTTCACTTATATTAGTTAAAGTTGTATTTTAACCTTAGACTATTAAGATCGAAAGGAGAGCATCCAAATTTTTTACTTTTGGATTGCATCGAAGTAATAAACTGCACTTAGAAAACATCGGCGGGATCTGCCGATTTTAGCTTCCGTACAGCGATCGCACCAGAGGTAACGCACATAATGATCGTTAAGATCAATACCTGCAAAATGCGATCGCCAGTCATCATTAATAATAAATCTGTGGCATTGGTCGTAATTTTGTACAAACCCGCAGAAAGTAAGCATCCAGGCACAAATCCCGACACAGCTAAAATTATTGCTTCTTGAAACACAACTCCCAATAAGTAGCTGTTGCTATATCCTATGGCTTTGAGCGTGGCGTATTCTGGCAAGTGTTCTGATACGTTGCTAAAGAGAATTTGATAAACAATGATTACAAGGAAGCATCTGCTTTTGTTTGGGGATTTTTCCAACTACCCACACTTACATACAACGGCTCGGCAGATGCTACTTCAGGTAAATTTTTCGCCTGAAACAATCGACTATGCTTTGATTGTTTTGTTGTGCTGTACTCACTCAAAAAATTGTTGGTATTTTGTAGTTACAAAAATGTCACTCCAGAAATCTCTTCCTTGGACTTTTCGCTATCTGGAGTGGATTTACATCACCGCTCATTTCGGAGTAGGGTTCAATAACTCGACGTTCGCTTTACCAATTAATGTTGGATTCTATAGTATTTTTTTCTCACTGGGTTTGTTTTACCCCGATCGCGGCCCTTACTGGCAACGCCTAGTTTATATAATTTTGGGGCTGGCGATCGCTGTATTTGCTAGAAGTATTGATATTGATAGCGGTCTATTTGTTTCTTTGTACATTGCTAAGAGCTACTTTTTACTCTATCGGCGGCCAACAATTTTTATTACTGTTATTACAGGATTTGCTGGGCCGGCGAGTGACTACTTTGTCCAAGTTAATCGCTTTGAGCTTAGTCCTAGTCCCAGTAATACTTTTAATTTTCAAGAGCCTTTTAAGTTCGTTCTCATCAATTTACTGATTTATACCGCCAGCAATTTCTTTGTAATTGCCTTTAGCGCCATGATGGTTGCGGAAGAAAAAAGTCGCCATCGAGTGGAAGACCTCGAACAGCAGAACGTACCCGAATTGCCCGAAATTCACGATTCTTTGGGGCATACTCTTACCGATCTTGACATTCAGCTTGCTGTAGCGCAACAGATGCGATCGCACAATCTCGAACAATCTTTTCAAGCTGTGGATACGGCTAAACTATTGGCTAGTCAATGTATTGAAGATGTTAGTCAAGCATTGAATCAAATGCGCCAATCAAACTTTGATCTCAACAGAGCTTTAACTGCATTGCTTGGACAAATGCGTCAAAACTCTGTGCAAGTTCAATGGGAAGTCAATCTTCCCCCCCTACCCATTCATAAAAGCTATCAAATCTACTGCGTAATCAAAGCGACAATCAACGTCCAAAAACACGCTCGTGCTTCTCAAGTTAGCTTTTACAGACGCTCGACATCCGAAGGGATTGTTCTAGAGTTCAAAGATAATGGGGTTGGTTTTGAGTCCAAGAAACTCCAGACAGGCTTCGGAATTCAGGGCATGATCGAGCGCGTCCAATTACTCGGCGGCTCGCTTGAAATTCAGTCTGCCTCTACCCAAGGAACTCAAATTAATGTTATTCTACCGCTATGATTCGCCTCTTGCTTGTCGATGACCAAGACATTTTTCGCCAGGGATTAGCGTCATTGCTGGCAATAGAGGCAGATTTAAAAATTGTCGGACAAGCTAGAAACGGATTTGAAGCGATCGCGCTCTCCAAAACTCTAAACCCCGATGTTATTCTCATGGACGTGCGAATGCCTCTGTGCGATGGCGTACAGGCAACCGATAAGATTCATCAACATTATCCTTGGATGCGGATTTTGGTACTTACTACCTTTGACGATGAATATATTTTGAAGTCCCTGCAAGTGGGCGCATTGGGTTATTTACTCAAGCGCACTCCGTTAAAGGAAATTGCCGCAGCTATTCGTGCTGTTTCCCAAGGTTATAGTCAATTAGACCCAACGATCGCCCTTAAAGTTTTTTCGCGGCTTAAACCTTCTCCTCAAGTCTCCCAGCATTTGAGCAAAAGGGAATTTGATGTTTTAAAGCTAGTAGGACAAGGTAAAAATAATCAAGAAGTTGCTCAACAACTTCATCTCAGCGCAGGAACTGTAAAAAATTATGTCACCCAAATCTTAAATAAACTAGAGATGCGCGATAGCGCAGGCGTACACGCAGGGCTTCGCATTCAAGCCGCACTGTGGTCGCAACAAAACTTACTATAGCTAGTTCAATGGGAAATTAGGTTGCAAAAATCTCCTAGTAACAAAAACTTTCCTGAGAAAGGGATAATTATTCAGCAATATTTAGATTAAAACTCAAACTTGTCTAAATTTTTCTTAAATTAGTGCCATTCAAGAGGCTTTCGTACTTTCTTTAACTGCGAAACAATCGCGTATACTGGGTTTCGTGTGCCATACTTGCCAAAGATAAACCCCAAGAGCAACTACTAAGCTCATCGTCTTCTAAGCTAATAATTTCTGTAGCCGCAGCGCTAATATTAGCGTGCAATTCGTATAATAAAACTTGTCCGGCGGTTTGTCCCAAAGGGATTAACTTTACACCCGCAGTAATTAAATTAGTTGCCCAACTGTGCAAATAGCCGAGAATTAAAGATTTTGAGTTTATTTGCTCTAAAGCAGCGAAAATTCCCAAACAAACAGCATAGTTACATTCACCCTGTAGACAAAAACTCTGAGCTTCTAGAGGTTTAATTACTAACAGTAATCCCATTAAACTTTGTCCCATTTGCCAGCTAGAGGCGCGTAACTCGCTAGTTTCTCTGGCGGCGGATAGCCATGTATTCCAGTAACTTAAAGCGGTTTTATCCTTCGAGACTGTAGCCTGGTAAGCCCGTAACATTACCGCCGCTTCGGTGCGAATTGCACCATAACTTAACTCTTGCTCTAACCAATGCTTGAGTGTGTGGTTACTACTAATTGTTCCCCATTCTACCAGTGTCTCTAGTCCTTCAGAATAGCTGTATGCTCCTACAGGTAAAGCTGGACTAACTAGCTGTAACAAGCTTAAAACCTGACTATCCATCGCTATGATGCTTGTACGCGCCTTGTTCAGGAAAAAATGGTTGAAGATCGCAAATTATCTTAAAGTTTAGCTGTTCTAGCATTCTTTGCAATACTGGATCGGGCGCTAAACGTAAATAATGGGTAGAAATTTCTACAGGTACGTGACGATTGCCTAGGTGATAAGCAGCTTTGAGTAGTTCTAAAGAATTAGTTGTTGTTACGGTAATAACTGGCTCTAATTTGGCGCTAACTCGCACTAAAATAGTTTCTCCGTAGTCTTGCAACAAATCTCCTGCTTGTAATACCGTTCCTCTAAGTAAATGTAAGTAGACAATTTCTCCTTCTACCGTTGTAAAACGGTGACGGCTGCGAGTACGTTCTTCCGCCGTTAGAGCTAAGTTAAGATTAACTACAGTATCGCCATTTGGCGGCTTTATTTGCGTCAAAGTTAGCATAAATAGCTTTAACCACGCAGACGGCGCAATTCTTGATTTACTCGTTTTTTAACGGCGGGATCGCTCAGAAGCTTTAGCTACTCTCTCCGAAGGTATCCGCAATGAATTTGAAAGTTTTTGCGAG
>QQTW01001324.1_pt1 | contig 17190 bp, 17 predicted proteins | sample 1904831 | NCBI WGS metagenome assembly QQTW01 (sample SAMN09435610, study PRJNA476489) | Subsurface metagenome, whole genome shotgun sequencing project. | reverse complement strand
GACGTAGCTTTCTTGCATTCTCTGCAGCTTGTGAGCGTTCCACCTGCTCTGTCATGAGCTGTCCGGTCGTTGCTATCGTGAGGCTACCCTTGATGAACTTTCCAAGATCATGGCGTGTTGGCGAGGATAGCTCTCTAGCTTGAAGGACATCTGCTTGACGTTGAAGGGTGCGGATTGTCAACGGGGTATTGAAGATGTTGGGCCAGTCGGCCGAACTGGATGGTACATCGGGAGTCAACGGTCTAAATGGTTGATTTTCGCGCATCTTTGACAAGACCACCTCAGGATTGTATGGAATGAGCCCAGTGCAACGGAAGCCTGACAAGATTGAAGTCCTCTTGAATGTTTTCTGCCGCATTGTGTCCAAAGCAGAGAGAAATTCCACCTTGTTGAAATCGATACACCCTGTACGAGTTGCATCATCTACCGCTTCCGCGTGCCAATGCTTGTAGGGTTGGAATAAAACAACGTCCAAAGGCTGGAGAAGGTGGGTAGCATGCGGTGGCATGCAGAATGGGACAATTTTGCGATTGTCACAATATGTGATGAACTCGTAGGTACAGTGCGACCCATAACCGTCGAGGAGTAGAAGACGGTAGACACCAGCTTGCCTTGTAGAGCTAAACCGATCGAAATGCTTGAGCCAGTCGTAGCTTAGCTTGTCGTTGGAAAAACCAGTTTCAGAGACGGCTATCATACAGTCGTCGTGTAGGTCTGTTTGCGTGAACCAGATCTCTTGTTGAAGGATGCCAGACATGATGATGAATGGTGGCAAGACAGCACCATCACCGCTGATCGTTTCAACAACGGTGACTGACTCTCGATTGTTGGAGCTGGGCATGAATGAGGGACGCTTTTTATCTTTTGTCAAAATCCATTGATCTTTTCCCATTCCAATGCAAAACCCGGTCTCGTCCATATTATAAGAGTCATGTGCGGCAATGCCTTTCTCTTTGATGATATCTTGAAACTTCTTAAACCACTCTTTGATACTATCCACATCGTGTGCCACCTTTCGGTTAACGTCATTTGTTTTCTGTCGGCGAACAGAGTATTCAGAATGGCGATGAAGAAAGCGTCCGGCCCATTTTGGTCCAACGGTGGGTGCTGGCGTTGTTTCGCTGAGGTGGGTGGCTGCCAAGATAGAATCTGCGCAACCTTTCAACATATGATGTCTTGCTGCAGTCCCGATGCGGTCTAATCGATCAAGGTATTCACAAATTGCTCGCTCTTGAACCAATGACAACCGGCGGTTGCCTCCTGGCTTTGACAAGTAAGACTGGCGCCCGTTGCATCGAGCTCGAAGGCGCTGCTCGGAGACTTCAAATTCTCGAGCTAAACTGGGTATACCGACTATTTCACGTTGATAGAAAGCGTTGACTGCCTGCTGAATTCTGATTTCAACGTCGGCATATGATTCAGGCATGTTGAGATGATATGACAACGTGTCAGATGAAGATGTATGATTCTATCTATCAATTCTGTCGTTTAACTGACACTCTCGTTTAACTGACTGGCACCCACGTCAGTGGGTGCTCTGAGTCGGAAGCGACTCAGAGGGGCTGATGTAATCAGCCACCTTGGCACGGTTATATGTGGAAGTAGCCCCCTGACCTGGTCTAGAAGACTATCATGGATGCAAACTTGATAGCCACACTATAGGTTGATTTCCAGAACATTGAATTAGCGTCTTAGAGCGTGAATATAATGAGTATGGTGGTGTAAATTCAGCGTCCAAAGATGGCACGTCTCCCAGGAATGCGTGTTCAGTCAGTTCGGTCAACCTCACCTCATCAATGAGCCTCTACTCCGTACCACAACCCACCTAAGGGACGATGACCACAATTCAAATGAAACACCAGAGCTGACAATGTTCCCTCAACCACGATGGTGTCCTGGTCAACGTAACCCCCCTCCTCCCCTATCCACCTTCTTCAACCCGTTACATACTAACGTCATTCCAGAATCAAGACCCTTCTCTTCACCTTCGGTCCGCTCCTCCTCCCTCGACTCATAAGCTACTACCGTTCCCTCCGTCCCTCCCACCGACCACCACACCTTTCCATCCGGCCTCTTCCACGACTCACCCAATGGAGTCTGCATCTATTATTCCTCTCCTCGCTTTTCCACCTCTTATCCTCCCTCCCTCAATTCCAACCCGAGAACGTCTTCCATCTCACCCATTCCCGGATCACGACCTCGACGGAACTTCTCTTCCGACGACTCGCCGCTCTCAAACCTTCCAGCCCTATCCACGAGTCCATAAAATCGCATTTCACCTCCACTGAAGCCCGCGCTTACTACCTCTCCCTCGGCCCGGATCCGCTCCTGCACTGCGAGTTCTGCACCCCCGACGACACGAATTCGTATCTCTACTTCGCTCTCCCTTCTATCCTAGCCTACCATGTGTTCCATATCGGAGTACTCGCCCTCGTCACTTCCGCAGCGATCTTCGGAGCGGAACCAGCGAGATGGCGTACCCAGGCCGTCATCGCCGGTGCGTTTCTCGGGGCAATGGAGATCTATATGCGTCTCACGCATGATTTAAGGGGTAGTATAGCTCTGGCGACTCGCATCCCTATGGAACCCGAAGCATGGCATTGGAGGGTCCTAACATACCGCGGCATCGCCCTGGCAGTCATAGACGCAGGACTAGGATGGATGATCTATTTAAGTGCAACGAATAGAGCGTTTTTGAAACCTGTAACGGTGGAGGAGAGACTGCTGGAATTGGGAAGGAAGTGGGAGGGGACGAATAGTAAGATTCATGCTCTGGGAATCACGAGGAATACGATTCAGGAGAAGAAGGAGTTGGGAGATGCGGTGCTAAGGCATTGGGAAGCCGCGAGGGAGGTTACGGGAAGGGCATTGAGAGAGGAGGAGGAGGTAAAGAGGTATATGAAGGCGGTGGAGGCCAGATGGGATATGCGTGGCGTGGTTGCTGAGGCGGAGAGGTACGCGGAGGGATTGGTGGAGGGGGCGAGGAGGATGTTGAATGTTGATGGGAATGTTGATGGGAATGGGGAGGACGGGGTTGCGGATGGACAGCTTCCTCCTTCTACGGCTGGCGACGACGACGACAACAACGGCGACGATGATGAGAATGAGGAGGATGATAATACGGATGCAAATGCGGGTAGAGATCAGGATGAGGTCGGGAGAGACGAGGTGGTATTAGAGAATCTTTCATCATCGACGCCTATAGTAGAAGATAATCTTGGAACAACATAGATTAGATCTTCGATAAAATTATTCGAGTCAAGACACGTCCGAGCAGCGTAACGGGAGACGAGTTTGATCCTGATATCCCATTCGGATGGAGGGCCACTGAGACGAGCGGACCTCAAGACACTCTAACTCTAACTCGTGCCACCAGAGATCTGGTGATTAGCATTCCGTCGGACTTTGAATATGAGTCCTAACATATTGGAGACATGATAAACTAGAAACCAGCTCTCATGGTACTAGGTTCACATTGGACAGCTAAAAACAATTGGGTTGAGGTCATCCTGACATATTTGATACAGGAAAGTCAAGCAAGCAACTAGTGACTGAATCAGGTAGTGAGCTCTATCAGTGTCGACTTTCAATGAATAATAACTACACGAAAAATAGGTCTTGATCTGGTTTAGAAGGATATGAGGATTTGTAGTTGTTGCTGGAATAACGGGTGGTCGATAGATTCGTTTGGTCCATGACTCTGGCTAAGTTCGATGGTTTGCTATTTAGATTCAGTACGACAAAGGGCCACCCGTTGTCTCAAAAGCCGTCTGAAGGGGACACTCGATTGTGCTCTGTAGAGCCTCCATTGATGACAACAACATGTTGGGGTAGCATGAAATTGAAGTAGGATGAGATGTGACATGCATTCTCTCATTGAACGTTAATACTAGACACGTCAGGCAGACTCCGCCTTGGCTTGCCTAGGACACCAAATATCATCACCACCACCAACACCATGCCATGCCATGCCATCATCGTTCACGTTAAAGACTGGCTGACCAGGAAAGATGAGACATAAGAAAGAGAGAGCGAATGAAGGCGAGCTACCTAGCTTTCACCTGCCCCCCACAGAGCGACCAAAGCTTTGCAATAGGGCACATAAGAGAAGAAGAAAAATACTGGGGTAAGCACAACCCTCATCCGATCAAATCTTGTCCCAATATCCTGCCGGTTGATGTGTCTCCGCCGGAGGAGCAGGGACGACGTAATCATCGAATTGATGATTGAAATTCATCGGGGCGGAGATATTGATCGGCAGTCGTGGACCAACGGGTTGTCGCGACTCGACTTCGGGATGATGTCGGACTGATCGCACCGATGCTTGACGTTCCGTCGTCGAGGCGTAGTTGTAGGAATTGGCGCGATGCATGCTGCTCGATGACGAGAGCAGCTTGGGCGTCGACGCTGCGACGGCGCCTTTGGACCGGACTTGGCGGGCTGTGATCCCGAGATCGCGATCGCGGAAGATGAAGCTCTGGAAGATACGAAGTTAGTATGAATGTGATCTAGGGAGGAAGGGGGATGAGGGAGGGAAAGGGACACATACAGCGATGATGTTGAGCAGGCCGAGAATGGCGACGAGGATACCCGCTGAGATCACGATGCGCCAGAAGGATGTGCCGAGCGATCCTTGACTGGTGGCTTCCTTGTTCAAGTTGCCTAGCGTCGACACACCCAACACGACCATGATGACCCCGAGCGTCACCAGGCCCGAAGACGGGCTGAGGAGAGGCCAGTTCTTGGAAAAGTAGGACTTGAACAGTTGAATCTCGGAGGTGATGAGGAATACTGTACACTGTTAGTTATAGGTATCAATAAAGTGTGGGGGAAGGGACTTACAGCCAACGAAGGACGTCACCAGGTGGCTAACGGCATCGAAGAAGAAGAACTGCCAATAGTTAGTCTGTGATTTGTAGATAAGAGTGTGGATGCCCTACCTTGGAGACGTGAAATGTCTTGACCAGCATCACCCAGCTGGCCACAATAACCATGATGAGCGCGACGATGTTCATGGTGCGCAGGATGTTGAGAACAACGTAGCCTGGGCCAGCCAGCGGCTTCGAAGTGAGACCCATGATGAGGAGTTGAGATGTAATGAGCGTGGAATGGTGTCTTGGAATATTAGTTGGGTTCTAACAGAAGAAGACGTCGTCGACGTACGAAAAGTAAGAGTTGGAAGAAAGGATTGAAGAGGGCAAGCCCTTGTGACGTGTAGCAGCGAAGGTGAATGTAGATGGAAGGTCTACACAGAAGAGTCTAGAGAGCGGTAGAATGAGAAGCAGACCGGACCGGCGGCGAGTGATATTACGATCGGTAGGTAATAAAGGAGGAGACCGAATAAGAGAAGAGAAAGAACTCGCACCTCCAGAGGTGGAGGGTTTCGCTGTGGGGTTAGTACGCACGGACAATGGAAGATCGACAGAGTGAAGGACGTCTCAAAGGAGAGGCCGAGGGAATGGAAGAGACTAAGTAGTAGTACTACTCATTGTAGTACTACAGCGGCGTGATCCAACCAAGGGAACAATGGCCGTCCAACAATAAGCTCTTCTGCGCCTATTGTGGGGTGTAGAGACGTCAATGGAACAAAGGAGTGAAGAACGGACGGGCCATTTCTACTTTGGTAGGCAATTGTCGCCCACGTCTTCACTGGCCACGGCATGGGCCATTCGTGCATCGACGACGGTCGGCCAACCAGATGGGCTCCATGGGTGAATGCTGACGAGGATCCAGATGCCCAGGAAAGCGGCCAACGGTTCCTGAAACAGCATTGCATTGGTTCTCGAGTGAAGTTTCTCAGGCCGTTTCACGGTATCTGCGGGATTTATAGTCTGTTGCAGTTGTCGCGAAACCTGACGATAGACGCGTTGGGCAATTCGGCGCAAGCGCGTCAAAGGATTGGTCCTCATTGCTCGAGAGAGCGTCGCATGCGCGCGGAGCGTGTCGCGGAGCGCATATGGGAAACATGCAAGCGCCAGCCGGTCCCTCGTCCGACATCGGCAGCGATTGAATATACAAAGCAATGTTCAGAAGAGCAGGAAGAGGCACAAGCTGCTCTCAATTTGTTCTCCATACATGGACTGTTATACTGTTATCTGAGGTCGTCGAACGATATGAAGACGCGCTGCATCGGAGAGGAAGAGGTCGCGTGGCAGAATCACGTGCACAAACACGTGCTTGTTGCTGATATAATCATCGGGCCGAACTAAAATCCGTCACCCAACCGAAACCCCAGCTTTCACCACCACGATCGCCAACTCGTCAGCTGATATCCAGCTTCAATTCTTGCCAACTTGTCAAAATACATATATGTCTCTGTGAAAGCACCTGAGATTGTTTTTCACACTCGTTTAAATACAGAAATCACATTACACAATGGCGCGTGGTAACCAGCGTGACAAAGCACGGGAGAAGAATCTCAAAGCCCAAGCTGCCACGGTACGGCTTTCAACCTGTCCCTGCTGTCCATCTGCATCCTCATAGGTCCTCCCCATAAATGTCTATATGATGTTGCTATTTGCATGATGGGGGTCTCGACGATCATAACTGACGTGATCTACTGATACAGAAATCCAAGAACACGGTATGTTCATGCTGTGCCAGTATCTTTTTATTTCTTGAGGTAGAAGCATGCTCGACGGTCTGTCCTGGACGTAGTTGTGACTGCCGTGATCCAATCAACCGAAATGAAAAGTCCATGCTGGTTCGGAACTTGTCGACCAAAGAGAACAAGCGTGGCTAACGAAAGATCCTCGTGCCATGCTTCAATAGCAATCGGGCACGGAACAGCAACGGACCAAGGAAGAACAAGCGGCCATAATGCGAGCCAAGCAAGAACAGGGTAACTCGCCCATGTTGATCATTTATCTCTTACAGTCTTCAGCTTTCCGAATTTTGAACTTCTGCGTGACGGTATATCCGAGCGAAGGAACAACTCGCTGACATCTCTATCTTCAGCCAATGCTAAGAAACAAGGCGATGCTGGTTCTACCGGTGGGGGTGGAACAGCGAAGAAATGAGATTGCTACGGCCGAGTTGGCCAGGGGTACAGTGATGGTGATGGATGAAGTGGGGTCTTCTGTGTGGCTCGCTAGGGAGGTTTAACCTGATGGAGGTCTCTGGTTTATTGAAGCGACCTTAGCGGAGCGTTACGTCAAATATTCAATCTCATTACCGTCGCTCATATTATTGTTCACCTACGTTTCGGTTGGCATCAACTGCAGTACGTCTAGACATGTTGACCGTGAGCTTGCTTGACTTGAGCCATGGGCAGGGGTATGTATATGCAATGAACAGATGCAGGATCTATATTACGCGCGGAGGAGAGGACATGCAGATCAGGGTCCAGGAGGAATATCCTGTGGACTCGAGAGATGGGAGATACGATGAGAGGAAGAAGCAGCGCGTGGGTCATCCACCATCAACCCTCAAGTACGCTTCACCGCGGGAGCAGCGGGGACGAATCCCCATTGCGCGGGCATGGCGCCGCCGTAGCCACCCCAGTTGCCCACGCCCGCCCCAGGCGGGAAGGCAGCGGTGCCGCACATGCAGGTGCAGTCGCAGGCGCCACCATCGTTCATCTTGCCCACGCCTTGCACCAGGTTGTTGGCGTCCGGCGAGGCGGCCGCGGGGGTGGGCGTGGCCACGACTGTCGTCATGGTCATCGGGGCGGTTCCGCCCGCGGCGTTGGCGATGGAGGCCGTCATGGACATGGCCATGTCCACCGGCATCGTCGTACCGTTGACCACGGCCGTGCCATTCTGCTGCAGAGCCATCTCCTTGAACTTGCCCGCTGTCTTCTCGGCTGTCGGGTTGAGCGCGAAGACCATGCCCTTGCCGCAGTGCGTGCCGGTGCGTTGCTTACAGTAGAACCCTTTTTCCAGTCAGTACACCATGCATCGGGTGACGGCGGTCCGGCAAAAGTGGGAGACATACACGTGGGAGCCGTAGTCTTGACCTCAAACATCATCGACGGGGGTGGAGTCATGGCACCATCGTTGGGCATGAAGCCCGAGTCGACGCCCATGGGATTCTTGACGCAGGGCTTGTCAAAGGTGGATTGCGTCACCGTGTGGTTCCGGGCCATGAAGACGAAGTTGATCTTATCGCCGACCGCGGCCACGACGGTGTCGGGCGTGTAGATCAGCTCTCCCCCGCCCACGATGACCTGGGATGAGAAATGCATCAGCGACTGGCGCGGCAAGCGAGAAGATGAGCACCAAAAACTTACCGTGATGATATTGCCACCGGGGGCCGGGGGGTTCATCTGCACCTCCCCTTTGCCGTCGGCCCAGTCTTGCTTGATCACCACAATGTCCGGCGTGGCCAGCTCGCCAAGCTGTTTCTTCTTCTCGTCGTCGATCAAGACGTTCAAGCCGTTGGCCTTCCCCATGCGCATCCGGTCGTCGCCCATATCCTTGTCCTTGCCGTCCTTCTTCTCTTCCTGCACCTGACTGTTCGAGACCTGCCCTAAGGCTAAGCCATTCCCTCGCATTTCTTCGTTCTTGCCGTCCTTCTTTTCTTCCTGCCTCTCGCCATTCGAGACCTGCCCTAACGCTAAGCCATTCAGTCGCATGTCTCTACCCTGACCGTCCGAATACATCATGCCGTCTTTCTTCTTTTCTTGCATCTGGCCATTGGAGACCTGCCCTAACGCTAAGCCATTCCCCCGCCTGCCGTTGTCCTTGCCATCCGAGGACTTCATGCCGTTAGCGCCATAGCCGCCATCCATGTTGGCCAACGCGCTCAGAAGGAGCGTCTGAAGAACGAGGAGCTTCATGATGGTATCCGAAGTAGGTAGATCGTGACACAAAGAGTGAAGGTCCGGTGAGATGTGGATGAAAGGAACGAAGTATTAAACAACTTCCAGAGTCGTCAAGTATTAAAGATTGTAGAGGTGGAAGTAAATGAACGAGCCTGCTCGTTGCACGAAGATGGTGGAAACGAAAGTGAGAAAGTTGGGACCGGCGAGGCAGAATGAGGAGCAGGCATTGCATTGTCGAGAATCCAGGCCTGACTTATAGCCCTTCACACGACCTTTCTCGGCCTTCAACCCCCGAGGGGTTCGCACGAGATGCGTATCATGTCGGTCGAGGAACCAGAAGCCGCGCAACGGTATATCACGCGGGACGGTCTGCGGAGAAGAACTTTCCGTGCATCGAACTCGAACTGAGTCGGGCCACACGGCGGATCACACTTGGGGCTGGCGTTGCGCACATCTTCAGCCCAATCCATAAAAAGGGATGCAAGCCGCCAGGGAGCGTCTTGCACGCGCACGAGGCACCCCAGGTTTCGCGATGTCGTCGGTGCCACGGAGGACGTCTCGCATCCGCTCGGCTGGTCTCGGCTGGCGCCTCCCGCCAGGGCGGGCCGAAGTCGTTGTCTTGGCAGGCACGGCCGGGGACCTCAGACATCCCACGTTTGATATCACGTGATCATGTCTTACGACGTTCTTGAGGGAACAAACTTGGCCTGAACAGAACATGCATCGGAATTGGTTTGCCTGTTCGGATATGCTAGGATGGTCATGGTGGAGGAATCAACTGTTTCGGGCAGAGAACAAATCTCGGAAAGATTTGTGCTGGAACGTGTGAGCAACGGGAGGCAGAGGCCCACCAGGCGTTGATGATACTGGAGATGCCTCACCTATTGCCGTCCCTTTCCACCCTTCTACTGAAGTAGATTACGTCCGTAGGAGCCTCCAGCAACCATCATACAGGACCGGCGGTCTTGTTTCGCCTCTGACCATGTGGACCCGGCTCGGTTGTTGGACGTCGTTCAACGGAGGGTGAATTGGTAGTTTCCTCACGATTCAGGTACGTTCCATGGCATGTCGTTCCCGTTTGACTTGCTGCTGGCCCTCGTACAGTCCCGTGTAGTAGCCGGCGTAGTACCACGACATCATCAAGTTTTTCAGTCCTTCGTCTTGCACTGGGTTTCATCAGAGGCGTGAGCACGTGACCTCAATACAATCTCCATGATCTCGACTCACCTTGACCTACGAGCTGCTGAGGCAACCCGCCGTCGGTGGATGACACAGGCTTTGCAACTGATCGATGCTGAGGCAACCCGCCGTCGGTGGATGACACAGGCTTTGCAACTGATCGATGCTGATCAGACTGCTGATACATTTTCCATCAGTAAACTGTAGAAGCTACCAGGAACCGTTCGTGTTCTTACCTGATGCATGCTAGTGCCATTGGACGTTTCTTGCACTTCACCATCTTCCACGATGTCTAATCGCCTAGCATCGCTCTTGCCTGCATCGTGACCATTGATTGTATCATCAGGCTGGGTAGCTTCGTCGCTGCTTGATTTAGTCAGCCATCACGATGGATTATTTATATGTCGTCGTGCGAGTACTTACGTTATCTGCTCGGCCTGGAGCGAATTCGAGACCACATCTTCCATGCTCGCATGCCCGGCATGGATGCTGTGATACAACTAACCTCCCACTGTCAATATTCTGAGCCTCGTCCACACGCAAATTAATTCCCACCTTATACTCTGCCAGAGCGTCGTCCCACGACTGGATCAACGCGGTATCATCCCAAATCTCCTGGTGCGACAACGTTCGTTCCTCTTTCGACGACATCGTCTTTTGAAACAACAACAGGAGTAAAGCTCCTTCAAGATCTGGAAGCACGACGACTATCAACCTAGAAAGGTAGTCAAGGAAAAGCTCGAGAGCTTCGGAAGTTGGGCGATCGATCTACAGCACCTGCGTGGGGGACGTGGGGCGGCAGGGATTGTTGCCGCAAGGAGCTCGGCAGAGCTTTGCCTTCAACACACAATCTTCACGACCATCAACGTCAAGAATATCAATTTGCCAAGTGCAGGTATGGCCGCTAGGAAACAAATCAAAGGAACGGCCAAGGGTAGGTTGTATTCTTCAGAGGTAAAAGTGGCATCATTCTAATATATTTTCAACAGGCCCTACTCGTCCTCCGCCGACGGCCAAGGCCGAGGACAAGAAGAGTTCAAAGTCCAAGTGGACTAAGAAAGTGGAGTCCAAAGTCGAGGACATGCCTGGTGCGGAACTCTTCGCACATGTTCGGAACGGAGACTTACTAGCTGTCGCGGCACCCTTAGCACTTCGAAAGCGCAACGCAGAACACCTGGAGAGCGAAAGCGAGGGCGAAAGCCCGCCCAAAGATGCCCCAGTCCCACTCAAGGCGACGTCGAGTTCTAAGCGGGTCAAACCGTCAAAATCGTCCGAAATAACGGAAAAGAAGACGAATCAAGAAAAGAAGTCGACGAGGTCGACGCAAGTGAAGGGTGTCGAAAGAGAGGAAAACTCTGAAAGAGACGACCATGCGCAACCGCAGGATGACGACGCACCCTCCGATAAACCGACCTCCGGGGAGGTGGAAAACGCTGCAAAGCGGAAAGGAGGTGCAAAGACCACCGGCAAGAAGCAGATGACGAAGGAAAATGGGAACATGAAGGCTCCGACCACGAGCAAGATGCAAACCAGAAGTCGAAAACAAAAGTCACCCTCGCCGGCGGGAGAGGAAGTGACCGAGACCATGGTTGGGGACGATCACGTGGCAAATGAGGATGGTAATACGTCCGATGGCGAGCAAGACCATACCGACGCCTTCCTGAAGGGCTTCGAGAGCAGCGAATCCGATGATCCGTCAGGCGATGAAGGCTTTCAGCCAGGTCAAGATGTGCCGCGCATTCCCAACATTAAAGGTGCAGCAGAAAAATCGGCAAATGGCAAGAAGAACAACAAGGAGCAGAAGCAGTCGGGAGTACTGTATATTGGGTTGGTCCACACCCACCAGGATGGTCAATCGAGTCGGAAGAGCTGACGGATGGCAGTCGCATCCCGCACGGCTTCTACGAGCGCGAGATGCGTGCCTACTTCTCCCAGTTTGGCGAACTGACGCATCTGCGCTTGGCACGAAACCGACGCACCGGCAACAGCAAGCATTATGCGTTCGTCGAGTTTGCGTCGCCCGCCGTGGCCGACATTGCGGCGCGCACCATGAACAACTACCTCCTCTTCGGTCACATCCTCAAGTGCCACGTGATCCCCACCGAGCAGATCCCTGCAAATCTCTGGAAAGGCGAAGGGAAAAGAAATCGACCGGTGCCCTGGAACACGATCGAGCGAAATAAGCTGGCCAAGCCCAAACCCCGCAAGGTATGGACGAAGAAGATCGAGGTGGTGACCAAGAGCCGGCAGCAGAAGGCGGAGCAGCTCAAAGCGATCGGATACGACTTTGAGATGCCGATTCTAAAGGAGGTCGGTACGGTGGGAGCAGTAAAGAACGCAGTTCTAGCGGCGGAGGGGGCGGAGAACGTGGCACCGGGAACGAGTGCCACCAGCAGGGTGTTCCAGGAAGTCTCGATCCCCGTGAAAGAGGTAGTGGTAGAGCCGGCAAAACAGGATCCGGCAAAGGGCAGCAAAAAAGCGTCCAAGGCCAAAGGGAAGTCTCAAAAAGCAGGGAGTTAGAGGGTGCAGGTGCTAGGGAGGCTTGTGTGCCCGTCGGCTCAGCAAGTGGCGATTGCTTGCTTGACAGTCGAGCGCACAAATGCATCATTACCATCGAAAACTGTTTCTCTTCCTGTCTATACTTGGGTGACATGTAATGCAAGAAAACTTGTCCGAATCTCGTTGAAAGTAGACCCTCATGTTTGGAATCTGATATTTTATTTGCATAGTTCACCACTCTAGCACCGCCGCCGTTTGCAGCACCACGGAGCATCGGTGGCCTTCTTCAGCTTGCACTGCCCACGCACGAGCTCAGCAGCAATAACATCCTATAACATCAACACACAATAGTACAATGACACTCCTTCCTTGCACCGCCTCAGATCACCCAAGTTACAATATATGCGAATGACTTGCTCGTGTGCGCCTAAAGCGAACCCACTCAGCTAAATGGACAAGATCTTCGTCCACGCACAGAGCGGGTTTAGAAAGGCCACTATATCCCTCTCGGTCACTCGGGAATGTGCAAAGACATGGATCATCGGAATCGATGCGTCTCTTACAAGGGTATATCGAGGACCTTCGACAATAAATTGGTGTGGAGAAGAAAAGAGAGGAGAAGAGGCGGACGGAAAGTGATGATCTTATGATCAACGGGCGTAGCCGCGACAAGCGCAAGCGAGCCGCTGCAAGTTGCGCCTCGAGCTTCCTACCGTACGCAGCCCCCCAAAAGCCTTACGACCGTTGGGGGCTCTGCTCACGAGCTGGCTACAAGCTCTCCATTCCTTCCGACGAGATGTCGTCGTCGACTGCCAAGGCAGGTAGCACATCGACACCTTCATCAGGTACTGTTCGTCTGAATGCAGATGGCAATTAGGATCTAGCTAACACCGGTAGCAGCCAAGGGCAAGAAGGGCAACAAGCGGAAGAAGAGTGCTGCAAAGGTCAAGGTGGAAGAGGAGACCGCTGCAAACGTTCCAGAAGAACAAGGGGAGGAGATCGAGCCGGAGCCGGAGCCAGAGGTAACCGAGGAAGCTCCAGCAGAGGAGGTGAGTTTTAAGCAATAGGCACCCCAGGCCATCAGGGATGTGCCGTTGCTGACTCGTTGCTGTAGGCTTCGAACGATGTACCATCCTCCCATGCAGAGGAAGCACATCAGCCCGAGGAGTCTACTGCAACTAAGAGGCCCCCTCCCAATGGCGTCAAGCAGGACGAGAGCCTACCAGATGGCCCGGAGAGCTCGGATACGCAGCAGCATCCGTTACCGAACGGGACGGACTCGGGACCGTCTTTGAGCAACGATACCGCCAACATGGAGACGCGGCTAGCGGTCATGTCTCAGGAGCGACAATCGCTGCAATTGGAAGTGAAAGAGCTGCGAGAAGCGCTAGAAGGGATTCAGGAGAGGCACGAAAAGGACATCTCCACGCTCCGGCAGCAGCTCGAGGACGCTCAAAGCGGCAAGGAGCACGCGGAGCAGCAGTATCGGAACCTGCTCGGCAAACTCAACACCATCAAGTCGCAGCTGGGCGAACGGTTGAAAGCGGATGCTGTTAGTTTCGTCGACTGGCGTAGATGTCATCTGGGCTCATGCTGATATTTTGATACAGGAAGATCTGTCGCAGGCGCGAACACAGATCGAGCAACTGGAAGAAAGCAACAAGAGCCTGGGAGAACAGAATGTATCACTACAGTCCCGGATCGACCAGCTCCATCAAGAGGGCGAGCAACGATCCAAAGAGTTGTCGACCCTTCGCAATCGGACGACATTGTCCCAGCAGAACTGGCTCAAGGAGCGCGAAGATCTGCTATCTCGCGAGGCGGTCGTCCGCGAAGAGTTCGAGGCGGCGAAGCAGGCAATGCAGGACTGGGAAGTGTTGGCGATGGAGGAGCGCTCGATCCGAGAAAATCTGACGGATCGGGTGTCGGTGCTGGAGGAGCAGCTGTCGGGCCAAACGGAGGCCTTTGAGCGGGTGACGTCAGAACGCGACGACCTCTCGCGGACCGTGGACGGTTTGCAGCGGGCGCTTCAAGATCTTCAGGATGGTCAGTATTACCTGTGCGTTCGGTTATTTATTTTCAATCCTAAAATTCTATGTAGCACGCAAACACGAGCTGCGTGAGCTGGTCGAGAGCAGTCAGAGCCAGGTGGAAGCGCTTCGAAAGCAGCTACAAGAGAGCGAAGTGGCGGTGGCCGAGTCACAACGTGCACGGGATGCCGCCACGAAAGAGCTAGAGCGCGCTCTCCCCTTCGAGAAGGAAGTCAAGGAGAAGAACCTGCTTATTGGTAAACTGCGCCATGAGGCCGTCATCCTCAACGATCATCTGACCAAGGCGTTACGATTCCTCCGCAAGGGGAAGCCCGAGGACAATGTTGATCGGTTAGTCCTCCTCCTTCCCACAGCAATGATTTCCACAGGACTAAGGGTGATGATAGACAAATCGTAACCAATCACTTCCTCCAGTTTCTAGCCTTAGATCGAGCGGATCCCAAAAAGTTTCAGGTGCTGCAGTTGATTGCAGCGCTGCTCAGCTGGACTGAAGGTGAGTAATTTTCGGAGCGTCGATATGGACCTGCAAAGCTGAACATGAGATTCCCAAGAACAACGCGAACAAGCGGGACTGGCACGACCGGGTACCTCGGGCAGCAATACCCTCCGTGCTCCCTTGTCGCCATTCCATCGCACCCCGAGCACCCCGTCGACCTCAACGGAGTTGTTCACGGAACGAACCAGTCGGAAGGAGTCCCTGGCGGAGCTGTGGTCGAACTTCCTCGAGCAAGAAGCACAGGTGGAGTCGGGGTCGTCCAAGTCGCCTCTGACACCTAGTGCTCCGAATCCACCGAGCTGAGAGGGTGGTTCGATTCGCATTGTCCCGCGGGATAAATCACTAGCTATGAACCATGAAGCTCGAGCGACGTCATGTTACCGATGGGGAAAGTGTGAGAATGGCGTTATAGAAGCATGGCGAGGTTGTGCGTTTCGTCTGGCGAAGGTGTTCTCACGGGGAGAACGGCATCATGGCAATACAACTTCCTGTCATCGCCATATCAATATATTACAGCGAGCATCATTTATCTTTTTCGAAGTGGTTACTTATCGGACTCTGTCTAGTGCAGTCGCAGCGCCAGATCATTCCGAGTCAGCCCAAATCCTAGAGGCATCAGGGTGGAACTACAACATTAAAAAACACCTCGGCGTTCGGCGACACGCGGGCGACAAAATGAACGGAACAGCTCAGCAGTAACCGCTCCCTGATCCTTACGAAAGAGTCATCATCATCCTTTTGGCCACGATGGTGTGAGCTTCATCATCACTACGACAAAGGGGTTATCATCATCCCTGTGACGAAGGTAGCTCCATCATCCTAATCACGAATAATCCAACCGTCATCATCCTGGTGATGGAGATAGCCTCTCTTTCATCGAACTGATGATGAAGATTACCAGCCTTCATCGCGGTCACTGCTGAGCTGTTCCGTTTATTTTGTCACCCGTGTGGGCAGTGACAAGCAAGAAGGAAACGTGGACGAGTATGTCACCAATGAGGCTATAAATTGCATAGAACGACATGAAATCTTTGAATTTCGACTTGCGAGGAAAACAATCCAAGCAGGTTGAAACTGTATTCCGTTCGTTCAAAAGGCCTTTTGAGACGGGCAAGCAAACCGTTGGAACGCTCAACTCCCACTTACCAAACTCTACTCATGGGGTTTTTGATCTGAGCATGAGAATAAGCTCGCAATGCAGTTGAAGACATGACATTTGCGGACAAGCTTCTGTGATGCTAGCTTTACATTCAATATCTGGAATGGAGTTGGTTGAAGATCACACTGGTATAGCTCTACAATAAAGCTAAGCAGAGAGGGAGTGAATCAAATACCTACTCAATTCTTTCATGCTGACATTCAGCTCATGATATTTACATGCAGAAGTAGCCCTTGACCTGGTATAGCAGGTTATACCAATTTCTACTCAGTAGATGGTCGCTATGTACAACAAGTGGTGGTTGCTAGTTCATTCTGTCGTCGTCTTAGAGCCTGAATCCAATGGTTCTGGTGGTGCAAACTCAGGGTTTTTAAAGGCGCGTCGAACCTTTTCAACTGACCCACTGTCCGCTAAAACCGTTATCGTTACAAGGTCGCGATCCTTTAAGACGCACCATGTTGGCTAACAACACACCTATGGCATCTGTACTCTCAATTCGGTGCCGGTTAAGTACAGACGTCTAACAAAGACGCGTATTGTGTAACGTTGGACTTGTGATAGGCTAGAATGCTAGTCAAGGGGAAATTACCGTCACCCAGGGCCTGCTGCAACAGCTTACTCTTCTTCTTCCCATCGTCACTTGCATCTCCGGCTTATTGCATAGCCTGTATGTGTATCAGATCTTGGCCAGATTAGTCTATGAACTGAAACGGTCACGCCCGAACCCTTTATATGCTACTGCGTCGACCTCATGCTATTCGATATGATCCCCAAACGCCCTTCTCACTAGCTACGAACTCCATCGATGCTTGCTATCGTTTGAGCCCTTGATGGGACTGCCCACTCTAGCATCACCGTACTGGAAACCAGGTCGTTGAATCTTTGGCGTGCCGCTCTTCACGAATGGTGGTGGTTGACACATCACCCCCAGTATGCTCTCTTCTCGATCGAGGATCGCGTGGGTGGCAGGCATCTTGGCGTTCCTGACGTTGTTGTCGCTGTTTCGCTTCATTCCCGAGGGTCAAGGTTTGCCATTGGTCAG
>QQTW01001323.1_pt1 | contig 17190 bp, 15 predicted proteins | sample 1904831 | NCBI WGS metagenome assembly QQTW01 (sample SAMN09435610, study PRJNA476489) | Subsurface metagenome, whole genome shotgun sequencing project. | reverse complement strand
AGCATGATCGTCAACCCAGATGCTCTTCCTCTGGAGAAACTACTTCTCCCTATCGCCGATGGTTTCAAGCAGTATCCCAAAGATCAGTACGAGTTCATTTATGCATATGCAACCTCAATTGATCCAGACAAGAGCACAGTGTCCACATCCACCAACGAGAATGTTCATTATGATAGCCTTGTGATTGCTTCCGGCACTACCTTTGCAACTCCGGCATGGTCCACCTCCAATGGCTTGGATGCCCTCCGAGCAGATCTGGCAGAACTTCACGAAAAGCTACCAGCAGCTCAGTCAATTCTGGTTGGTGGAGGCGGTGCAGTTGGCACTGAGACCGCAGGCGAGCTTGGGGCGACCTTTGAAGGGAAGAAGGAGCTCACCTTGCTGTCTGGATCAACTCAATTGCTTCCGAGACTCGGCAACAAGAACATCGGTAAAGATGCTGAAGCACGCTTGACCAAGCTAGGAGTCAAAGTAATCCATGGTGTGCGAGTTACATCACACAATAAGACTGCCGAAAACAAAACGGCTCTCAAGTTGAATGACGGGACAGAAAAGACCGTCGATCTCTACATCGACGCAACCGGCGACCGACCAAACAGCAAGTTTGTTCCAGAGGCATGGCTAGATTCACGCAGTTATGTCAAGACTGATGGCCGAACACTACGTCTCAACGTCCCGGATGTGCAGAATGTGTATTGCATTGGATCAGTGGCTAGTTACTCGACCGGCAGTATTTTTGACACCAAATACGCCATGAAAGCTCTGCTGGAGAGTATTCGCTTGGATCTGATGGGCAAGCGTGAGACTTCCTCGTCCTCTATCGCCTCCCTCGATCCAACTCCATCTGGATGGATTGCTTGGCTAACAAGTTGGGTTCCGTTTCACGGATCTACAGAAAACGGCACGAGAAAGGGGCGCGCCAACCTTCCAATAAAAATGGTCATTTGGCGCAATCAGCACAACCTTGTATTTCTGTTTGCGTGCGATGGATAGGGCTGGGAAGACGTCCTTGAGCAGGCCATGGGCTGCTGGAATGCCTCCAAATGAAGCGCCGATGATCACCACTTGATGAACATCATTCGCTAAGGACGTATCAAGGGAGCCCATGGTAGAAGGGTTGGTATGGACACAGAAAAGACCAGTCAGGGCGCAAAAGAGAAGGAGTCTCTCGAGGGCGCAAGGTGATATTTTTAAGAATAGTGCAGGTGCGGAATGTTGACACAAGCGATCGGAGTTTGCTGCACGTCAAGGCTGCCCTGCATTGGTTGCAGAACGTGGTGGATCTGCTGAATATTGTCCCGCTATATTTGTATCTGAATTGTTTGCAGACTCTGGTGGCTTATATATACCCATTGTTAGGCTGCCAAATCTGGTGTCTTGATGGGTCTCTCAGATGAAATTGCTACTGCCCGTCCACAAAGGAATACTACTTCTGCTTACAAAGTATCGCCATCTGGAGCATTGAGTGAGCGGAAAGAAAGCGCAGATGATTTCTAACACTACGGAAGTCGGATTTACTTGTTAGTCCAATATCAGATGCTCGGCGCATTTAGAGCGCCGATCATCTGGCGCTAGCACTAGATAGTAGCTCGGACTTTGGCATTTAAGAAGTACTACTAGTATTTAATGTACTACAGTAGGAGATATGCATTCCAAACAGGCGTGAAGACGATCGATCAATCGCGCGACAAAGCTCTCCGGGCACTGCAATTCGCAATCCAGGGCAGCTACACGAAATACCCTAGTCTATAGAAGAGGTAAGTGGTTAAGCATCACCCTTGGGCTTGCCTCCGCAACAAACAAAATCCATCGGCGATAATTTATTGGCGCTGACAATGGGGATTTCAAGGAGGCAGGGGTGATTTTCGTGCACATGGATTGGGATGGAAGTTATTGACAGGGATTCGGAATGCCTTGCTCAGGATAGGAGAACAGGTTGGATGTCACGACGGAAAGATGTGCTGCGCTGCTGTGGAGAATGCAATCGCAAGGCTGATGACGCGCGTGGGCAGAGCGACGTGATCAGTCATTCTCCCTCAGCTTCTTGCTCGCGGCTGGGTGCTACAATAGTCCATGACTTGTTTGTGTCAAAGCCCGATTCGCTCGCTCTGTCATGCAAGCCCTACCTTCAGCCAGCTTAGACCATCGTCTTTCTCAACTGCTACGCCAAAATAACAACTTCCCCTCTAAAAACATCCAAGGCGTAGCTGCCCAAACGCTATAACACGTATTTTTCACTTCTTGTAAACCCTTCACTTGACAATCGTAAAATGGCCATACCGAGGGTCACAATTGTAAGATGTTTTGGGGGTTGGTGGCCTGGTTGAAGCATATGGGTTAGGCTTGTGCATCGCAAAAATTTAGATCAGCAGGAGTGCTTTCGTCAACGACCAGGGCCGTGGGTTAGTAGGTTAGAGAATCCACGTGGTCCGGGAGGACAGTTCCACTCGTTTGAATTGCACTGATCCACAAATCTGAATGGAGTTCCATGACTGGCTCGCGCAAGTTTGGGAAATGAGAAGACAGATTCGAGGAGGGGTAGGAGATGTAGGGGAAGGGGAGAGAGCTTCATGTCCGTAACGAGATGGAGGTTTTCAATTACAAGAAGCTCGCCAGATGAGGTGAGCAGGCCAGCTCTTTCATCGCGCAGGATGAAGAATCATGGATGCCTCCGCAGCGGCATTGTTGTTGTCTTCTCAACTCAGCCATGCATTTGCAGCACAAACGATATCGCCTGCGTCGTCACAAAACACCCACTCCAAGCTCCGCTGCTGACTCTACTCAGCGACTCTTGCCCGTCACCTTGCTGGGCGCACCCTTTGCCTGTTGCTTGCTTGAAAGCGCACCCTTGACCTGCCCTCTAGCCGCGCCAGCCGCACTCTTCGCCTTCTCCAGCTTCTTCTTACTCTCAGATGCAGTCTTCTTCTCCTTGCCCTCCTTGATGGCAGCTTGGCGTGCGGCCGCACGTGCTTCTGGTCTCTGTGCTCGTCGCTCCTTGATGACGTCTAACGAGGCACCGACGATCGCTCGTTGTGACTTGACTGTTCTTCGAGTTCGTTTCTTTGCAATCTCCTATAAAAGTTCGTAACGATCAGCGCCTGAGTCCATACGGATTCCTCAATAAGTATAGGAAACTATCCTCCTGCAACTGAGATTGCTTCAGACGTTGTTGCGCATGACGCTCTGCTGTATGGCGGAGTCTTCATAGCACACTGACCTCAGAGATACCCTTCTTGTGCATTCTCCGATAGAGCGTGGTCCATGCTATCCTGCGGGGGTTTTTGCGCTGTAGAAACAAGGACTCGGTCTTGCCATTCTGGAATCGGAAGATCTTGCTATCTCCGCGGACATACAGCTTTCCCTAGAACATCGTTGCCATGTATCAGCGTATGACCCAGAAACGGTGGTGACAGGCAACTACACTGAAAGCCAGGATGACAACAATTTCAAAAAGCTAGACTGACCTTGCCTGGGTATATCTTCGTGCCGCTGAAGGTATCATCGTAGGTACGCATTTTGATGGATGGCGACACAAGAACTTGATACCGTAGATTCTTGTCGTTAAAATGAATCTTTACCAATGAATGACCTGCCTTGATAGAAATCGGAGTGTGCGTAAATCATGTGACCATGCCCTAATGAGCATTGCCAAGCATTTATACTTCACTTGATTTTCGATCAGCTAAGTTCTACTTTCAGCTCAGCTTGATTAGCTCAAACCACCATATGTACAGAGTACAGTGTAGAGCAATGACCACACAGTACTAGCTACTGGGTGTTCAACCACCGTGTTCCTCTCTTCATGGTGTCATCGTCGTAGTACACATATTCCCCTTGTCCTGTCCTTGTTGACCTTCTCACCGCTTCTCACTGACACCATCGTTGGCCTCGTCTCATAGTACACTAACGGACATTTCTGGTGCATCTTGGAAACACACTTTCCTTGCTTTGATGAAGGAGTTGAATTCTTTTGCATGTCCATATCCGTCATAGAGCTGTTTGCTGCAAAGTACGTATTTGCGATGTGGCATCTTTCAATCTCGCATCGCTATCTGGGTGCCAATCACACTTGGCCCAGGGATGGGTCTTGCATTTCTGTTATCTATTAGCACATGAAGCCAGTTGGACATGAAGCGCTCACTCTGCATTGAACATCTTGACAGCACTCATCTGGGCAAATGCCACAACAATCAGGACAAACGAACTTGCCACAACCGGTTTGATGCGTGCACTGGATGAATGTCGGACTTTCTCGGCCAACTGGGAAGCACCACACTATGGCAGCCACATCATCGCGTGCCGCCTTTCTTGTATCGATTGGGACAATTTTGTTCTCTATTGCCATCATACAAGCTCTGAAAGAGCAACAAGCTCGTCCGCAGCAAGAACACATAACATCCGAGCATGACGTACACCTCAAGTTACGTGAACGCCATCCTCGACCAGTTGTAGGATGGCGAGGCTGCATATCTGACAAGTCGTGGTCGTAGCTGTGTGCATTTAGTCTTATACGCAATCTTTGAATCTAGGTAGTGTAAGTATTGACAGAGTATAGTTCAGAAAACAGTCGTCACCTGTTCTAGACGATCTTGTTCTGTACTGCTCTTTCTGTTGCTTCCTTCATTTGCCATGTCCTCGTTCCCTTAAGACAATGTTAGCTGGTGTTTATATCCTTGGTGGTTTTTGTTCTGACCTCTGCCAGGATTCCTACCGGTCGATTTCGGCTTGAACAAGTTCGAGAAGGCCCGCATGCGCTTTCCCTCGCTAGAATCCTCAAGGAAAGAGCCACTGCCAAACAGTGAAGCCTTCTTTGGGACTTTCTCAGAATTCGACCTGCTTTTGAATATGGCCAAGGAAGGCGAAGGAGGGAGGTCGCCATGGCCTCTGAGCCCACGATTACTGTGTGTTGGAGAATTGGTCGTCAAAACATGTCGATTCGCACTAGACGCTTGCTCTGATCTCAGCTGCGAGGGACTCGATAGAGAGTCATGATGGGCAGCATCGCTGCTTGGTGATTGGGTCATATTGGCTGCATTGACCCTCTTTGGCGATGCAGACTCCTGATTGCGTCGTGACTGGTGGTCTATCAATCCCAAGCTGAGAAAAACGCTTTCCACATTCTGATCATTTCTGTTCAACGACGTCTGGCTTGATATTGCCGACTTCGAGTCAGATGAAGCCTGGGACGCCGAAGCCAACTGCGAGCGGGTCGAGAATTGAAGTAGAGGCTCAGGAGTCTGTACGGAGAAAGGGTCGGCTCTAAATACTGGGTGGTCTTTGATATCCGCAGCAGCTATTTGGATTAGCCTAAATATCAGCACATCAAATTTTCTGGTGTACTCACGCTTTGAGGTCAAGGTCGCAACAAAGTTCGCGTTGAAAATGTGCGGATTCAAGTTCTCAGACCAATTAACCTTCTCAGAAAGCTCGAGGTCTCTCTGGCTATCTTGCGAATGTGCATCAGCCGAGCGTGCGGTTTGCTTTGCCTTGTCACCATGATCAACCTTGTTCTGTCTAGTGCTGAAAGGGTTGAATGCGTCCCCAATCTTGACTGAAAGAGGCCGAAATCCGCGACGCTTTGAGATTGAGCTAGGGTTGCTTGCTAACGATAATTTGCTTGTCAAGTTATCTGCTGACAAGTTTGACGTCTCTTCTGCTATTCCCTGCAAGCCTGTATTCCTGGCATCGCCCACCATTTTTCCGGCCGAAGGGTTCCTGCTTTTGCGAACTGACAGTGTCTCTAGGCGACTGGTGGGGCTTTCGATGTCTTGATATGATATGCTTGACGTGGTCGGAGAGACCCCTGAAGTAGGGGATGTCCTTTGGACTGCGAGAGACATTTTGCTAACCATACTCCTAATGATTCTAGGAGAAGACCAGCTTCGCTCATTACTGTTGCGCCTTGACGTGGGAAATTTTGAAGTAGTAGGGGTAACAGGCAACGGAGACTTGGGACTGCAGTAAATGTTATCGGGAAATTACTAACGATCCATGTGGAACATGTTGCTCACCTGTCCTCCCCTTGTGCAAGTCCGAGCAGTCTTGCAGCCTTCTCATTCACGGCATGGGGAGCAACCTGCGGCAGAAGTATTAAGTATAAGACAATGCAAAACGGCACATGGTCTTACTCTTTTGGACTCCGAATTACTCTCAGAGCTGTCCAAACTGAAAATCTCTGAGCCTGTGACCGACCTCCCTTCCTTCACAATACCGTTGGAGGAGCCGCTTTGATGGACGGAAGATAGACTAGGTGATTTTGATTCGCTTGGGCTGTGATCAAGGAGAAATGTCTTGGTTTGAAGTGGATGTGAGTCTCTGGTGAGAAGATCGCTAGTCGATCGAAAGGGTCGTAAAGGTGTTGTATTTGGCAAAGCATGCTTTGCATTTGACGCGCGATGCTCAAGGAGAACTGTATGCTCTTCGAGGGTGCCATCCTGAGATATTTCTTCCGCATCTAGAGATCTATACTGGGTTTCAGGGCTAGAGGAGCCTGCTCGAATTTCATTCGCCGCCTCACTTTCGTCTGATTGGTCAGAGTAGATGGACGAAGAATACACAGATACACAAGACTCCATATACTCAGGTCGAGGGTTCTTTGTAATGGGCGGCGGCCGAATCGTAACCTGCGACATGTTCAAGTCGAGGTCGCTAATATCCAAGTGATTGTTTGACTGGTCATGGCGAAGGTTGATTGACTGCGGGTCAGGCGGTTTCCAGAGGCTGACAGATTTTGGTACTAGACTCTGGTCTGATCGACTGATGATGGAATTTCGATACCCTTGAGGTGCGTCAAGATTTGCTTGCTCCATTTTGCTCTCCATTTCAAGGATGAATGAATCTAGTGCGTTGAATGGACTGTGACTCCTATCATTGTCTGCAGATATGGAGTTCTGTCTTGCACAACAACTTGAAGACCTGTGAAGCCCGCCAGTGTTGCCGATTTGTGAAAGCAGATGCTGTGGAGTTCCAGACCTGTGGCAGAAGGTACCACCGTCTGAGGAAGGTGGTGATATAGGTCTTGTCTTGGCACATGAGACCGCACTTTGGGCTTCTGCATTTTCACAACTCAGTGTTTTCATTTCCATTTGGGAACACCAGGCCTCATGCGCGTAATGACAGTTGTAGTAGCAGGCAGGCAGGCAGGGATGGAGGCAGTGGAACAGAGTGCAGCATTTCTTAGGAAGAATGCACAGAAGATGAAATTGGACCTAGTAGAGAACTGTAGCTAGAGGAGGGGACTGTCATGTCAGTATTGGAGTCACAGAGCTTCAAGATATGACAGTGACTGAAGGGAAGGACGTTCACGGATGGTTAGTTCTGCCCAAGTCACAATGCCAACTGGGAGCCAGAAAGGGTGGGAAAATTGCGTGGTTGAGTAAGCCATATCTTAATAAGAGACTTCGTTGCTAGTATGCACATACAGTGCCGTCCAAGCCCATCGAAGTTGTGACACATGCGTTGACAGACAGCAGATATTCGTCCCTTCAGATTCACCTGATGCCATCAACAGTAGGTGCTGACCCGATCTGGTTGATGATACAGACGGCACCTCACTGTGCTGTTGAGCAGATATCTAGAGAGTTAGTGCTGCAAAGAGAATGAGCAACTCAACTGGAGTCAGCTTTGGGGATCACATGGCAAGCTTTGCTGCAGTCGAGCAATAAAAAGTGCTGCAAGGAGGAATTGATACTTTGCTTCGTGTCGGTTGCTGAAGTGGCCCAACAAGATATATATTCAGCTTCAGGACCAACACATCTAGGAGTACCAAAATTCACAAGTCGTGGACCTAGCCCAGTCTCGCTCTGGTGCAGCATCAATCATAGTAGGCGATGAATTGTTAAAGAGACTCTGCTTCTCACGTCCCCGCATGCGTCCTGGTCCATTCTCGTGCTGTCTGTATTGCTGCTTGCTCGTCCTCTTTCCACCGTTGTGCAACATCATTGGCTAATGGATCATCTGGGTTCGGAGCCCCCAAGAGAGCTTGTATTGATAGTAGAATGGTTCGTATCTGGAGAGCCGGAGACCAATTACCTGCTGACATTAGTGTATTGTCAGAGGTTTCTAGGGCATGCTGTGTACTCTTGAGAACGTCCAGGCAGATTCTGCCTAGCTTGTCAATGTTTGGGTGGTATATCTTTGTCAGGAAGCGGATTTTAGGAGGAGTCATTGGATAGTCGTCAGGTAGGAAGAGTTCAAGCCTGAATATGCCTCCTGAGAAAGGTCAGTTGCAAAGAAAGGTGGATTGTGGCTTTCGAGAGATGTCTACCCTCGTAAGGGGACTGTGATGGTCCATGGATGGTCACATCAAAATAACGCAGGTTGTCTTCGTGTGGGACGGCATTGATTCCTGGCACCCTAGAAGAAGACATGTCAAAAACATCCATTGAACCTTGAGAACAATCTGTGACGCTTACGGTTCTGCCATTAGGCGCTCAGTCTCTTTTATTATCCTCTTTGGTAACCCCGCCATTGAAGTTACGACGTTTCAAGCTATAGCAATCGAAAGACGATCTAGTGTAAAGTGATAAGGGGGCTGACAATGCCGAAGATGACCTGGCTATAGCAAGGAGTTCTGGAATGCTTGCTGATATCCTTATGTCCAGCACAAGGCCAGCGAGGAACCCCAGAAAAGACTTGTTCGCAATTAGTGATGTGCCAGCAATGGAGGTATCTGTGTTGGGGGCTATCAAGTAGGCTTCTTCAGCTTAGGGGAGAGGCAAGAAGGGAAGAGAAGGCTCGTGATGTGAAAGTACTGAGCTCCTAAGTTTGTTGATTGTTAAGGATGATGTTCTATTTGTTGCGCTTCAGGTCTTTGTGGGCTGACGTTCCGGAAAGCCAAGAGATTCTGCCTCTTGGCATCCTTGTTTCTCTAAAATAACTGCTGGTACAGAGTAGCAGAACCTAGGATACAGATCTTCAGAAATCATCTGGTTCTGGTTCTGGTCCTCGTCACTCGTCTGTTCTAGATCAAGTCCCGCCGTTTCGACCTGAGGATTCATCCATTGGAACTCAACCCAGAACTTTTGGTGTCACAAGGTGGAGAACGGGCACTGTCATGGCCAGAAGAGTCTTCTCCCTTCATGGTCGAAGCTACCACACTACATGGATTTCTAACTCTACCGGAATACGAAGGTCAAGCTGGCCAAGCCTGAGAGAAGGGAAGGGTTGTGTCTATTCGATCTGATAGACAGGCTGTCCTGTTTGCAGCTTGAAGACAACGAGTCAGTTGTCAAGTCACCTTGGAGCCATGCATTCACGTGGCCCCGTTTCTGCGTTCGAGAGCGAGACGTTTGGCGAGGATCTCTCCTTCCACATTGAACAGCCGGTAGGTTCGATGTCAATCTCCCCGTGCGGTCGAGATGTGGTCCTAGCATCGTAAGTCAAAAACGCTGACCAGTGGCCTTCCCGCTCACCAGTCGATAGAAAGAAAGGATTGCATATCATAGACCTCGACTCGCCTTACTCTCCGCCTCGGTATCTACCGCATCGTACATCGTGGGAAGTAGCCGATGTTCAATGGTCGCCGTTCGCAGCCCGTGATTTCTGGGTAATTAGCACTTCTAACCAAAAGGCCCTTGTTTGGAACCTCGGCATCAAGGCCCGGCAGGACGCGGTAGAGTTTGTCTTACATGGCCACACGCGTGCAATCACAGACATCAACTTTTCAGCTCAGCATCCCGATGTTCTTGCCACATGTGCGGTAGATAGCTTCGTGCACTGTTGGGACTTGAGAGTGCCCGCTCGCCCTGTAATCTCTTTTTCGGATTGGTTCGCTGGCGCTACGCAGGTCAAATGGAGCAGGCAAGTTTCTCACGTCATTGCGAGCTCACACGACAAATATCTCCGCATCTGGGATGATCGTATGGGTGCATATCCTGTCAGATCAATCGAAGCCCACGATACAAAAATATATGGAATCGACTGGAACAGACATGAGCAGAATCGCATCGTGACATGCTCCCTCGACAAGTCGATCAAATTTTGGGACATCAATGTTCCTGAGAATGACCCGGAGTGGATCATAAATACCCCTTTTCCTGCCTGGAGAGCAAGACACACTCCCTTCGGATGCGGTCTATTGGCAATGCCTCAGCGGGGCAATGGTGATATTCACCTGTACGACCGCCGTCCAGTAAATGAGCAGTACGTGAGTGGCACAGTTCCACCAGTGGCACGATTTGAAGGCCATAAAGGTCAAGTCAAGGAGTTCCTATGGAGGCCTAGAGGTACGATCATAGATGGAATTGACCATCGTGAATTCCAATTGGTGACTTGGGGTACCGACCAAGAGCTTCGACTACATCGGGTAGTTCCTGAGACGATGGCGGCCATAGGTTATCAGAAAGGAGTTACGACAAATTCCATCACGAAGTTTACACGGAAGGGTGCCAAGTATAGGACCTTCCGGGATGAACCATTGGAAGAACTTTTCGACGAAGTCTTCGATTCGCAAGCTGGGTCTTCTCCTGCAGCTGGTCAGTCTCTCCATGTTCGACCTCGGGGAAGCACGAGTGTTGGCATGAATAAGGTTGCATTACCACTCTCTCAAGGTTGGCTCCATGGCAGTCACCTGGCTGCTCGAATCGGCATGCATGGCAGAACGAGTGGTCGCCAAATCCTAAATCCTATTGACTGGATGAAGAACGTGAAGATTACACCTTGGAACCCTGAAACATTAGGCGAAGAGATCACCCAGGTGGGTGAGAAATTCGGTAAAGTGGTATTTGAGTCAGTGGATATGGCCCATAGGAAAGCTGTCATCTCAATGTATGCTCCTTGGGCACCGTCTAGTGCGCCAATGTTCGTGAAATTTGATATCAAATTTCCGCTCGCTTATCCACGCGAAGCTGCGCCTATATTCAATGTCCAGAAAACCTCTGGCATGACTGATGACTTGGCTGGAATGCTATCCGCCGAACTGCGCACAATCGCAGAAACATATTGTGCGAGGAAGAGGGGCTGCCTCGAAGCAGTGATTCGCTATCTGCTTCGAGAGCAGGACATGGAATCAATCGTGTCATGGATCCCAGACGAGTCTGTTGAGAACTCGAAGATCGTTGAAGATGCCGTACTGGAGCAGGAGGTCTCTAGTGACGAAGACGATTTAGGTGGGACCACTTTCCAAGGCCCGTTAGGGACTATGAATTCACTAGAGCTTCTGAATGCCAACGTACTGATGCCTGTGCCGAAACATTGTGGAGCACACTGGGCTGACAACGGCAAACTGGTATGCTTCTTTCTCGCACAATCAAAACAGCCAACTTCGTTTTTAGAAGTGCTGGGAAGCCTACACAATGATGGTGATAATAGCGGCAAGGTGTTTGAAGGCTTTGGAAGGTTACAGTCAGACCCACCTGGAGCAAGGACGACACCCAGAACAGTGACTTCTGGCGAGGATCGAACATCTGAACATTCCGACGACTCTTCATTGTTCTCTTCCTCCTCTTCCGGGTCCTCCGACCACCCGGACTCCTTACCAAAACATTCCTTCATCCGTGATGCCTGGCGAGCTGGAGGCAAAGTCCTTCAGCGATCAAGATCCGCCAACCATTCTGCTCAGTCTGCCCTTGGTTTATCACAAGTCCATCTGGGCACTGAGTCATCGAACAACGTCGTCTCAATACATGATCTCAGTGAGCTCCTTCCCTCTAGGAGGAAGCTGGCTACGGAGTACATTGTCTTTGGCAAAGGCCCAGATGTGTGTGGCTACAATGCTGAAGTGGCCACACGGCACGGCCTCCAAGATATTGCTCATGTATGGCGTTTGATGAGGCTAATGTTGGGGAATGAAGTCCCATTAGTGAGTATTTCGGATATTGAAGGGTCGTCAGACGTTCTTGCTATAGCGCGTTCCGTCGCGAACATTCCCAAAGGAGACGACAGCGGCGTGGATTTGAGTTACGATACAAGTATGAAGAAATCGCCAGTCACCATCTCAGCTCGGGTTCGCTGGGGAGCAAGTGCGCTTGGAGGAAGGTTTTTGGTGCCTGCATTGGTACAGTACTTCGAAGGATTGGGAGACATACAAATGCTCGCCATGGTGTCTTGTATATTTGCTGAACCGAAAGTCCCAAATTCGTCAGTGGCTCTATCGAAACACGGTCACCCACATTCGCTCATGCAACTAAAAGCTCCTGCATTCTCGGTTGACTACCATCCTTCCATCGAGGTGGCAAGATCAGCCAGGGACAGCGCTTCCACTACATTCGTTACGTCCACGAACACCTGTACCAACCCTCAAGATGCGCATCTTAGAAGCCTGATTGACGAAGGAAGCAATAGCAATCCTCCAACTCCTTATTCTACAGGCGCGACTCCACCCCAATTTGCACAACATCTTCCTCAGCCAATTGACAGACGTCGCTCTTCACGCTTCTCTAGTGCAGATCTCCGAGATCACATCCCTCGCCACTCATCTTCGACGGCTCAATCAGGGACTATCTCACTGTCCACCTCACCCGAGGAGATGCGCTCTGCACATCGCTCAAATTCGAACCTCGCCTTTCCACCCTCTCGAGCTAGTCTATCCGCACTCATCCCCTCTATTTCACAGTCACCACCCAACCCTGGCGTCGGAGGCAGCGGAAATAAGAGACCGAGCCCGGTTGGCAGTTACATGGGACAATACGTGAATGCAGGTGGGCGAAGCGCTGCGAGTTTGTTCGGCGGAGCAGTTTCGGGAAGAAACAAGCCGGAATTAGTGGCCCCAACGGTGCATCCGAGACGAAGTTCAGCCCGCCTCACGCATTCGTCATTGACGACCGGCCAATCACGATCCATGTCTTCGGAAAGCGATGCGGTCGAGCGGGTTGACGTTGACAGTAGCTTGATTAGCACTCTTAAATCCGGTAACAACATGCGGAAGCCTCTCAAGTCGACTATTCACCGGGGTACAAAACGGAAGCTGAAGATCAAATCGAGACTGCACAATCAGAATATGTTTGATAATGATGGTTATGCAAGCGTACCATTGCTTGATCCGAGCTTCGAATGGAAATACAGGGCTTACCGAGCCAGCTATGCTCGGCTGCTTGGTGTCTGGGAGCTGCATACCCAGCGAGCGGAAATATTGAAATTTGATAATATGCCAGGCTTCTTCACCACCAGAGTTGGAGGCGCTACCGTCGATCGCTCAGTCGATGAGAACGAACTGGCGCTCAGCAGTCTTCTTCGACGGAAGACGCTCGACGTGACCAGGAATGACTCCACGCAAAAACGAGGCCTAGAGATGCGAAGGCGATGCAACCGATGTGGCGACATATTAAAAGCAATCGAAAAGAACGGAATTCCTATTGGTTGGCACTGTCCCTCGTGCAATATTGCGGGAAATAAAAGTTCCACCAGGGCATTGTGTGCAATCTGCACGAAGTCGATAGTTGGGCTGATGGTCCCCTGCCTGAACTGCGGCCACGTCACCTGCTTCGAATGTCGCCGTGAATGGTTCACTAGAAACAACAGTAACATCGACATGACCGACGAAGTCAATCCTGACCTCGCCGAATCCGGCGTCGAAAAGTCTTGCCCCACAGGCTGCGAATGCATCTGCTCATCGCACCAGACCGTCAGCGCACCATATCCGCCCAACTCCGAAGACGAGGAGGAGCTAGCACCATCTAACGACGCAGGCTCTCGATCCCCAGCCAGGACCCTGACGGGCTTGGAAACCGCAGAAACAAAGTCCATCCACGGCCGCGACACCGCCATCGGCGCCTTCCTCTCCCTCTCATCCCGTGCCCGCTCAATCTCCTCCAAAGCCACCACCACCACCACCTCCTCCGACAGGAGCAAAACGAGACATCATCATCTGAGCGTCCACCCACCTCAAGGCAAAGACGAGACAGGGAGCCCCCCAACAGAGACGTACTCGGATTCGTGGGCCAGGTACGCGAATATTGGCAAGGGGCTCGGTGCCGGGTTGAGCAGGACGGCTACGCTGCGGGAGAGGGGCAGCGATGCGACGCTTGGGCGGGGGAGCGAGGCCGAGGCCAGGCTGAGGAGAGCGGGCAGTTTTGTATGAAAAAATGGAAATGTAAGAATAACGGATGGTTTCTTTGTACGAGTGGTGCATATTTTGGGGTAGGGGGGATTATATATATGCTATGGTTGGGTTGTTTATCCTGGGGGATTTTTGCTGATGGATTTGGGCATCTAGCGAGGTGTTGAGGCTGACTGACACTTGGAGCCTGCAGAGAGCCAGGTTTCTAGAAGTCTACCTACAGCCAGGCACAATCAATCTTTGGGACACTTTTTGTGGCCTTCCAGCCTCAGCAATTAAGTTCGTACTATTTCGGCAACGCGAAGAATGGAGTAGAATAGAACTGAAAGTGACGCGTTTTTTTCCCATCATCATCATCATCATTATCATCCTCAGCGGCGGCGGGGGGGCGGAGGGGCCTGGGCTATTTTGTTATTTTGTTTCGTCCAGATCCGTGCGGGTTGTCTTTCCTTTCTTCTCTTCTCTCTTTCTTCTGGGGTTTACCGGAGCCAGGGTCCGCTGGGCAAACGCGCGAAGTGGTCATATATATGTATGTGTGCTGTGCTGTGCTGTGCTGCCCAGTGTGCTGTATGTAACATGCAAGGAAGAGGTCCAACGAGGGGAGGTAGTAGCGCCTTTTTACCTGTTCCTCTAGTCTCTAGTCTGGAGGACGGACGGACAGGGGCTTTGCGGAATAAAAACTTGTAGAAGGCCTTGTTGGGGTCTTTGCATCTGTCTGTCTCTCTGGCGACGGTATCCTACCTAATTTACCTACCGTACCGGGGGGCCGGGGGGTCCCTGCCTCTCCTGCTTCTAGGAACTCTGGGTGGGAAGAAGGACGCAAACGTCGAACCGAGGTCCATCGTCTCCTTCGTTCCATCAGCATCACGATGAGGAGTATATCATCATCATCATCATCACCGCCCAATTTCTCGTTTCTTTCGGCCTTCTTCTCCCATGCCCTTGCGGGTGCCAATTGGATTCGCGTCGGGGTTTGCTGCAGCTTTGCGGGTTGAGATGGGGATGCCAACCCCCCAGATCTTCCATTGTGGGGACGGCTGATATTGCTGCGCTTGGGACTGCGCTGGAGAAGACGATGTTCGAGGTACCCTTTGTGTGTTTGTGGCTGGTTGGGAGGTCTGAGGCGTGCCGAGGATGCTGCCGGCTGGTCCGGAATGCGGTCTCAGGTCGGGATGCCCGTGCGTTGGGTGCTCAGTAGGTGACGATCTGCGGGATGGATGCTTGTTGGTGGAGCCTCATGGAGGTGGCTATACTCCTCGAAAGGTCAAATGGATGGTGCTGCCTTGTAAAAGGACCGGTTGCCTGATATGAGGGACACTTGACCAGAAGGTGAAGGCTCCGTTTACAAGACGGGAGTGCGAGAATCAAGGTCAGGGTTTGCCAACATGAGAAATAGAGTCTGTAAGTAATCTCGCCACATCTTCGACATCTGCCACCACTATAGCATTCTCAACATACCCAATTAAGCAAACAAAGGATTAGCTTGGATCATAAGGCAATGTCCCTAGAGTGGCAGTGCATCGAAATCCAGCTGTCTGACGGCTGCTCTGACTATGCTTCCATGAATGCATTAATCGAGGATGAGACTGAATATAGACACATATTTTGTGAATAGTTATTTCTTTTGCATCTCGTACAAAGTATATTATAAGCAGGATAGATTTGAACCTATTGTAGAACAGATGAATGCTGTTTGACAAAAATATATTTCTGCTATCAGGAAGCTGGTCCCAAAAAGTCAAAAAAACCTGGCGAGAAGGGAAAACCCCAGCTGTGGAGGGATTTTATTAGTCGAAGTCGAATCGAGGGAGAGCTACCTGACAACACACCAGCCCGGAGGCGGAGGGACCTGCAATAGTCTGGCCATTTGATGCGTCAGTTGTCTTAGTGTCAATATCAGAACCCGAATTAATGTTGGACCGAACGGGGGATCGAACAGATAGAAAGCAGATGGTGGGAGGGCGGTATCGCTCGGTCACTTGCTGCCTCCGACCCGTTTGCCGTTTGACCAGACAAGCGAAGACGAGGTTCTTGGTGTTGACACAAACTGCGAGATAATATAATATATACTATTCTTTTGGGAGGCAATCTCGACTGACAGTTGGAGCTACCAGCAGATGCCCAACAGCACAGTCTTGTGAAGGAGAAAGGGCATGCAATCAGAAATATTCTTCTGCACCAATTCCGAGCACCCACGACTTGAAGAGAACAGGGGCATATTAAGCATTAACAGGAAATCCCACCATTCCAGTCAGGATGGATGCCCTACCAACCTGCACGCAAAAGGATCAGATGATTCACGAAATGCGTGTGCATGTTATGCTCTAGGCATCAACGGGGTTGTTCACCACTCGAGAACTGCAGCAGCGACAATGAATCAAAGATTACAGGGCTTTGTATGCAAGGAGACGCTGCATCAACGCATGAACGAAAGACGTGAGCATGAAGCAGCAAAGGATGAGCGCCCTGGTGGTACTCAAAACGCCGAAAGCCAATCGGGCATGATTGCCAATTGGTGGGCCAAAGCGGCTCTGCTACTTCATATATCACTACAGCCGTCTTCCGAACCATGAAAGATGCAAGGGGAGAGAAGAGAGATGGGGAGGAGGATGGAGTGGATACGCTGCAGCCGGCCTTCCCGCTGGCTGGTTTCCTGGCTCACATATGTATGGCTGTGAAGGACTGGTGAGAAGGATCAGGTGCTCAGACAGATAGGATCGATATGATGTCGTCGAGGATCTTCTACGGTTGCATACTCAGGCACATCCAGGACTGACGTCGGATCCCTACTAGTAATCTCCTCCGACAGGGGCAGCATGTTTCAGATCTCAGCGGCAGAATGTTGATCCGATCTGAGACATTCCGTCGACGACTATTAAATCAGAAAGGGTTGGACTATCCACTCATCACGCTTTCACTAACATGTAAGCAGTCCTAATCGCCTTCCGCACAGCCAGTCTCGGACATATACTCCATGGAGTAAATGCTTGCGAGACTTCCTTCACCAGTCTCTATCTCCAGCCAGCGACGTCACCGACTTCACTTATCTAGAACGAGCATTGACCCAGCGAATACTATACTGTACTGTACTTACCAAGGACCCAACCCAACCCCAATATTCTAACCCTCCGACCCTGGACAGGGGTGTAGAATGGACTATATAGCGCTGTCGATCATTATGAGGGGTCCAAAAT
>QQTW01001322.1_pt1 | contig 17206 bp, 20 predicted proteins | sample 1904831 | NCBI WGS metagenome assembly QQTW01 (sample SAMN09435610, study PRJNA476489) | Subsurface metagenome, whole genome shotgun sequencing project. | reverse complement strand
CGCAGCCTGCTACTATAAAACTTTCTTTATCTTCTGCTCTTGCCATCGCTGTTACTGCAATAATGGGAATTGATGCTGTTTGAGCATTTTCTTTGAGACGACTTGCAACTTCTATTCCGCTTAAATCTGGCAACATCATATCTAACAATATTAATTTGGGTTGATACTTTTGTGCTAACTCTAATGTAGTGATGCCATCAGTAGCACTAACGTAAGAACATTCCATTAATACTAATAGTTGAGTCAACAGTTGTAGATTGTCATCGTTATCATCTACGGCAAGGATTAAAGGCTGTTCAGTATTTATTTGTTCGCTGCGATCGGGAAAATTTGACAAACTCATAAATTAATAATAGTCAAGTCGTAGATAGGTAAGTCAAACTTACCTAAAAAATAGCAACTATTTAGTTATTTCTACGACGAGGCATTTCCCAAGCGGCAAATTTGGCGCTTGCAACGAACTGGCTCGTAATTGTTTTACTAGTTTACTTAACTTTGTTGCACAACGATAGCTAAATTTGCGATCGCCACTTTATCTCATAAAAATGACAATTGAAAAGCAATTACTGATTGTAAAACAAGTTAGCAAAATTAATCTGTCTTTATAATCTTACATTGAGCGTCAGACAATTGAATTTTGGACAAAGAATAGAAATAGGTATTGTCAGCTTTAAATTAGTAAATTTTATATTTATACAAAATGCGCTTTGAGGGGCTTGACAAATTAAAAAAATTCTGGTGCCAAAAGAAATTACTGGTTGTCTTGAGATACTTGCTCAGAACCAGCGATCGCTATTAGTTCTTGTAAAAGTTCGTTATGCTCTTGGTTAAGCTCTTTGAGTCTAGTAGAAATTTCTTCCAACCTTTGTTGTTTAACAGCAACAACTACCGTTGGTGAATTTTGTGTTTTTTTGAGTGCGAACCAACGATTGACAGTGGTATTGCCACCTTGATAGCCGAGTTTAATCAGACTTTGACTAAGCTGAAACGGCGCTTTGAGTAAAGATAATCCAGCTATTTCTAGCAAACGATTGATTGCTTTGATAATACTGATGGCGATCGCGATCGCTAGCAGTATTAAGACTAAACTAATAATCGGGCGATTCATTGCCCATAAGATGATATTGATAGTTTGCAAAGCTACAGGATGAGCTTGCAGCCAATCATGAGTCGAAGATGCGATCGCATTTGCCATTGCATCAGAAGTTGCATGCTTTAATTGCTCGGTTTTTGCTTGCAACCTATCAGTAGTTGTCGTCAAAAAATCCTGCATTCGCGCCCAATTCTAAACCATACACGCAGATTGAGGGGAAAGGTTAATTCCTTCCCCTACTTGTCTTCGCTTTATTTCAAGTCTAAATCAGTCACAGCCCCAACACTGCTAGAAGCTACTAATTTGGCATATTTTGCCAATACACCTCTGTTATAGCGAGGGGCAGGTGGTAGCCACTCGGCACGACGCAGGGCTAATTCTTCGTCTGATAGGTGTAGGTGCAACAAGCGAGAATGAGCATCAATAGTAATTGTGTCATTTTCCCGCACAAGGGCGATCGCGCCGCCTACTGCTGCCTCTGGGGCAACATGACCGACAACCATGCCATAAGTACCGCCAGAGAAGCGTCCATCAGTAATTAAGCCCACAGAGTCGCCCAAACCAGCACCAATAATTGCGGAAGTCGGTGCAAGCATTTCGCGCATTCCTGGACCACCTTTAGGACCTTCATAGCGAATGACAATCACATCGCCAGCAACAATTTGCCCTGCTAGAATTGCCCGCAGACAATCTTCCTCAGATTCAAACACGCGGGCGGGTCCAGTAATTTTTGGCTTTTTCACCCCTGTAATCTTGGCAACCGCCCCTTCAGTAGCTAAATTACCTCGGAGAATAGCTAAATGACCTTGGGCGTACACGGGATTATCCCAAGGACGAATGACATCTTGGTCTGGGCGCGGCGTGTCGGGGACATCAGCTAAAACTTCAGCAATTGTTTTGCCTGTAATAGTCAAGGCATCGCCATGTAGTAAGTTATGCTCTAAAAGCATTTTCATGACTTGGGGAATCCCCCCAGCTTTGTGCAAATCTGTAGCTACGTATCTGCCGCTGGGTTTGAGGTCGCAGATTACTGGCACGCGGGCGCGGATAGTCTCAAAATCATCTAAAGTTAGTTCTACCCCAGCGCAATGAGCGATCGCTAGCATGTGCAAAACTGCATTAGTCGAACCACCTACAGCCATAATTACTGAGATCGCATTTTCAAAAGCTTTGCGAGTGAGAATTTGCCTAGGTAATAACTGCGCTCGGATAGCATCAACCAAGACAAAAGCAGACTTTTCAGCGCTATCGGCTTTTTCTTCATCTTCTGCTGCCATTGTGGAAGAATAAGGCAAACTCATGCCCATTGCTTCAAAAGCACTAGACATAGTATTAGCTGTAAACATTCCACCACAGGAACCCGCACCAGGACAAGCTTTGCGCTCGATTTCTAGCAGTTCGCCTTCGTCAATTTTTCCAGCGCTATATTGCCCGACAGCTTCAAAAGAACTGACAACTGTTAAATCGCGTCCGTTATGATGACCAGGCTTAATCGTGCCACCATAGACAAAGATAGCGGGAATATTCATTCTGGCGATCGCAATCATCGCTCCTGGCATATTTTTATCGCAACCGCCAATTGCCAGCACCCCATCCATACTTTGTCCAGTACAAGCTGTTTCAATCGAGTCAGCAATTACTTCTCGTGACACGAGGGAATATTTCATTCCTTCTGTACCCATTGAAATGCCATCGCTAATCGTAATTGTGCCGAACATTTGCGGCATCGCAGTGGCATTTCGCAAGCCCGCTTCGGCTCTTAAAGCAAGCTTATTTATGCCCATATTGCAGGGTGTAATCGTGCTGTAGCCGTTGGCAAGTCCAACAATTGGTTTAGTAAAATCTTGGTCTGTAAAGCCGACAGCGCGCAACATTGCCCTGTTAGGCGATCGCGCTGTACCTTGGGTGACAACTTGACTTTTAAGATTATCGGGCATTTTTATATCCTTTTTTCTATATCTCTATTTGGGTAGTGTATTACATTTGTCATTCGGTGTTGCAGAGGTGCGATCATAATTAGCGAAGTCTATAAAAAGTAAAGCCAGAAGACGGCTCATAAGTCCTCTGGCTTCCATGCAAGTTTTATTCAGTTTCAGCCTATGTCACTTTACGCTTTTACTTTTTGTTTGGCTGCTCTTTTACGCAATATTCCAGCGCCAGCACCAAAAGCTAATACGCCTAACATAGTTGTTGGTTCGGGAACTGGAGTTAGTAAAAAGGCACGACCATTGCCAGAAGCAGCAATTTGTCCGCTTGCGTTAATACCTCTAGCGTTCGCTAGCACAATACCAGAGTCCGCAGGTATCAGTGTGTTGAGATCGAATAGCTTGGTTCCATCGTATAGGAAAGCGCGATCGCTTCCATCAGCTAATTCTGAATCCCCAACTACTAAACCTGAATTGTTGATACTGTAAGCGACACTAAAATTACCCCCAAGAGTTCCCAGATCGTCGGTGTCGGCATTTATGGCACTGTTTGCAGCAGTACGAAAGGCATGCCTTTCACCACTAGCTGTAGTTGAGCTACCTACAACCTGACCTAAATCGTTGATGTCGATAGCAGTGCTTGAAGAACCGCCTAAAGTACCTAAGTCATCAGTTGCCGCATTTATGGCACTGTTTGCAGCAGTACGAAAGGCACGCCTTTCACCATTGGCAGTTTCTGAGCTACCTACAACCTGACCTAAATTGTTTATGCCATTTCCAAAGCTGATTTCACCACCCAGGGTTCCTAAGTTAGGCTCTCCATTGCTGCCAATCCGCACTGCACGAACGACACGTGGGAAGCCAGGAGCGCTGACATTATTGGTACCAGCTATCTGACCTAAGTCATTGATGGCATTTGCTTCATCAAGCAATAGCGATTCCTGTTGTATTGACCCATCATTAGAGCTACTAATATAGCTAACAGTAGACGGACCACCCGTGCCAGAAGTACTGCCAACTACTTGTCCCAAGTTATTGATACCGTTAGCAGTAGTTACGGGTCCATTACCCAAAATATTATCTGTTGCTGGATTGATTGGACTATTAGGAGCAGTACGGAAAGCCGTCCTAGTTCCAAATGTATTAAATGACTCACCAATAACCTGACCTAGATCATTGATGCCTGTAGCCGTACTACCCTCTGGGTCTCCTTCAAGTGTGCCAAGGTCAAGAACGTTATAGAAAGTGGCTGCGGAAGCAGGTAATGTAGTAAATCCTACTAAGGATAGTGTCATTACTAGGCTGAGTTGCCCAATACTGTTTGATTTCATTTTTGGTTTGTACTAAGTAAATGGCGATCGCGTTTTTACAATCAACAGCATCCTGAAATCATTGATTGATGAATACTGGGTAGAGCAGCCCTGGAATATATTGAGTAACTGTTGTTATAGACCATAGAATGTCACAGGCTGATGAATTTTTGCTCTATCTAATGGGGTGGTACGTGCAAGCGGTAATTTATGCCCAAATATTGCAGCCTTACTAGCGTAATTTGGTAGCACTAGAAAGTTTTTTATATGTAAAATTAGTCTGGTCGCCCAATCGTCACGAAGATCGTCTAAGCTAGCTGAAGGTTATTTGAAAAAAGTTCGTTGAGGCGGTACTGTGCCAAATCGCAATTATTGGCTGTCATTCCTAGTTATCTGTGGCTTTTGGGGAGTAAGTTTACCTGCTTTTGGGCAAGCACTGGTTCCCTATACCGTACAACTCAATTCTGCGGAGCTAGAAAAGCAAGGCTTGGGGTTAGCGCAGGAAGCAGCACAGCTAGCACAGTTTCAACAGTACGAACTAGCACTGCCTAGAGCGCGTTTGGCAACTCAACTAGCGCCTAAAACTTACCAACCGTGGCTGTTATTAGGTGGCTTGTATTTGCAAACCAACAAGTTTGCCGAAGCGATTCCTCCTTTGCAACAAGCCCGATCTCTCGACCCCAAAAACCCCGCAATTTTGTTTGCTTTAGGTTCGGCAAATTTTGGACAAGAAAGATATCAAGCAGCAGTTGACAATATCCAAGCAGGGTTGAAGTTAAAACCCAATGACTCTGATGCTTTATTTGACTTAGGCAACTCTTACTACAAGCTCAATCGCTTGTCAGATGCGATCGCTCAATACAACCAAGCAGTTGCCAATAATAAGAAATTTTGGCCTGCAATCAATAATATTGGCTTAATAAAGTACGAACAAGGCGATGTTGAAGGCGCAATTTCTAACTGGCGCAATGCTCTAACGATTGACAAGCAAGCTGCCGAACCTCAACTTGCGATCGCTGTAGCTCTATATGCTAGAGGCGAAAGAGAACAAGGTATATCCGCAGGCGTTGCAGCATTGAAGATCGATAGTCGTTATGGCGATTTGGAATTTCTCAGACAAAACTTGTGGGGCGATCGCTTGCTTGCTGATACTAGGAAGTTATTAGCAGCACCTCGCATCCAAACTACACTTAGGCAAGCGCCCCAACAGCCGCCAAGGCAAACTGCACCCCAGCCACCGCAATAAAGCTGCTAACTAGCCAGAATTGGTTTAGGTAGATATCTATTTAAGATTGCTCCGTACAAACTTCCCCTTTGTTGCCGCAAAGGGGATAATTTTTTATTGATGGATAGATTGCAACTACTACTCATCTACCAACTAAAATTGTTACACATGTGTTATTTATTAAAATTTAATTTATAAAGATAACTACCAACCTTTATCTGTTTAAGCTTTATGCTGCTAACTAATTTTACTCTCAAGCTTAGAGGAGTCAAATAATAAAGTTATGTTTATTTTAAAACGACAAGATGTAGAAATTTTTAATATCCAGCACCCAACACGCGACCAGCAAATTCCTATTATTAATTATCAAAGACAAACTTTTCGATTGCTAAAATCATTTTCTCAAAATCAGCAACAAGAAGCTTTAGCTTTATGGCGAGATTTAACTGACAATCAAGGAAAAGCTTGTATCTTGCTTGAAGAACCAGATCGTTATACAGTTTGGGGCAAAATCAAACCAGAGCAATTAAATATTAATAGCGTTAGCTACTCTCTAGAGCCATTAGTTAAAGGCAGTCTATTACTGTTGCAAGCAGTATATACAGAGATTGAAGACTTATTAGGACCAAGGCAAGCGAAGTTATTTCAGAAAGATTTAAAAGATTTTCTCGATCAAGTAGATCTTACAGAAAAATCTCCCGAAGCAGTCAACTATCTGCTAGCTATCGATCCTTTAAGTGCTAACAACTTACCATCTTGGCAAGAAGCACAACTGCTTAATCTCCTGCAAGAACTGCATCGCATCGCTAAGAGGTATTTTGGCAATACTGAATTTGCCCAAGAACTTATGGATGTTCTTCAAGATATGTCAGAAGAAGAGCAATCAGGGTTTATACAGTGGCTAAATCAATCTAGCCTTGGTAAGCTGTGGCAGTAACAGGTTCTCAGTTACCAAATGCACTTGAACTGCGTTGGTGTTTAGTCAACTTTCTAAGCTGAAATTGCGTTCATGTTACAAACATACATAAAACATATTGACAAAACACTAATTTTATGCACTGCTCACGACTCCGTTACCATAAGGAGTAGTTTACATGAACAGACCATTAAATCAATTAAATAGTTCTAAATCTTGGTTCTCTTTGCAAACGATTATTTTACTTGCGATCGCGTGGAGTGTTTTAGCGCTTTTATCGGCGCTATTTTTTAGCTTGCCAGTTGCAGATGCGCAGGGAGTTTTTAGACGTTCAGAAGGCTACGTCATCAGCACTTATATATTTCAGGCAGTTGCCTATTTGGGAGCCGCTATTTTGTGCTTTAGAAACCTACTTAGTCCTAGTATTATGAGCGGGCGCAGTTTGTGGCTAGGCATCGGCTTCGGGATGCTATCGTATTTACTGGGAAATCTAATTTTAGCGTATTGGGAACTAATACTGAAGCAGGAAGCAACTAATGTATCGCCAGCAGATTTATTTTTTATCGCTAGTTACTTGTTTATTGGCGGCGGTATGGTTTCCGCTTTGACAGGAAGAAGGCTAAATCTAGAACGCTGGCAATGGGGACTTGTAACTGTAATTGCTATATTTGGCATTAGCTTGGGCATTTGGGTTTCGACATCGGGAAGCATTGCAACTTCAGCTGTTGCTAATATACCTGGGTGGGCAGCAGTTTTAGAAGAATCTGTAGCTTTGTTTTACACCGTAGCTGACGTTCTGCTGTTAATTATTGCTACAATGCTACTATTGACTTTCTGGGGCGGTCGTTTCTCTCAATCGTGGTTGGCGATCGCTTTAGCAGTATTTTCGCTTTACATCGGTGATGTGTGGTTTAGCTACGCGCAAAATCACATCGAAAACTACCAAAGTGGAGCGTTCTTAGAAGTATTTTGGGTATTTAGTGGCGTGCTATTTGCAGTTAGTGCTGCCCTAGAGTATGAAATATCAAGTCGTTCTCGCCGTGAGAAGCGTGGGCGGAGGCGGGCTTAGGATAAACCTATACTATGACTGGAAAAAAAATTTCGGAATCTGTTAAAAATGACATTATTCATCTGTACAGGCATACAGGTGAGACAACTTCAACGTTGGCAGAACGTTATGGGGTGAGCAATTCAACTATCAGCCGCTTGTTAAAAAGCACTTTGGCTGAAGATGAATATGAAGTTCTGATTGCTTCCAAACGCGCAGCAAGAGTACCTGCAACAGATGGAGCTAAGTCAGCACCAGAATCAAGACTAGAAACAGTTGTCACTGAACCTGTAAGAGAACCAGAGTTAGAAACAGTTGTCACTGAACCTGCAAAAGAACCAGAGTTAGAAGTAGCGCAAAGCCCTCCTACCCTGGCTCCTAAACGGCAACGGCGTTCAATAACTACTACTTCAGCACAAAATTCTCAACCTGCGCCAGTAGAAACTGCCAAGCAAGTTTTAGATCCTACTCCTGCTGAAGAAAACATCCCTCCCGTGCCCAAACGAAAAATTAGCGTTGTTCCTGCGGCTAGTCAAAGCGAACCCATGTCAATGCCCCAATCTCCTCAGCCAGAGGCAAGTAGTAGCATAGAAGCTTATGATGAAGTGATGAGTGCTGAAAATAGCGCTTTAGTTGCAGAAATGTTGGGAGAGGATCTGCTAGATGAGGTAGAAGACAATGAAGATTTAGAAGATGAAGACTTAGACTACTTAGATGACGACGATGACGATGAACCAGAGACACCAGTTATAGTCAAGCGGCGTTCATCTACTGGGGCATTAGTCCAAGTTTTACCTTTATCAGAAGCTAGTCTACCGAAAACTTGTTACTTGGTGATTGATCGCGCGTCAGAGTTGATTACTCGTCCTTTGCGAGAATTTGGCGATTTGGGGCAGATTCCGGCTCAAGAAGTTCACCAGAAAACTTTACCAGTATTTGATAATCACCGCGTCGCTCGGCGTTTCTCAACTAAGCGAGATCGAGTTATCAAAATTCCCGATAGCAGAATGCTGCAAAAAGCCCGATATCACCTCCAAGCTAAAGGTATTACGCGGCTGTTAGTTGATGGTCAAGTTTACTCTTTGTATTTAAATTAAATGGCTCAAAATTCTGAGAATGCAGCCAAATATGGGATCATACTCGTAACTGCAAGTTCCGAGCAAGAAGCGAAAACGATCGCCAAATCTCTAGTAGAATCTCAGCTAGCTGCTTGTGTAAGTTTGATTCCTATTCAATCAATCTACACTTGGCAAAGAGAACTACATCAAGAGCAAGAATGGCAGCTACTGATCAAAACAGAGTTAGCGCAGTTTGAAATGATATCTGCCAAAATTCACCAATTGCACTCTTACCAAGTGCCAGAAATTATTGCTATTCCTTTAGTTGCTGGTTCTAACTCTTACCTCCAATGGATTTGCGCGCAATTGAAGTGTTGAAACTGGAGAAAAATTAATGCTTTATGCTTTTAATTACACCAGAACTTACGCTTGAAACCCCAAGGTTATTACTTGAACCCTTAACCGTCTCTCATGCATCAGTTATATATCCGCAACTGCTAGGAACCTATCCCACTAATATAGAAATGTAAGCTAGAATTGGTATAAAAGGGAAACAAAACAGACAGAAGACAAAATGGCAGGCAGGTTTGAGGGATTGAGCGAGATCGCTTGGAAGTTGTTTGAAGACTTGATGCCTCAATCCCCAGAGAAAAGAGGGCGTGGAATGCCACACGTACCGTTTCGTAAGGTGTTGAATACCCAGCTATACATATTGATTACTGGTTGCCGATGGTGCGACATCCCACAAGGCGAACAATGGGCATCGAAAAGTTCTGCCCATCGCTGGCTGAAGCGGTGGTATGAAGATGGGACATTGGAGAAACTAAAAGGGCGAATTCTGGCAATGGCAGAGGAAAAAGGAATGCTCGACTGGAAGTATGGAGCCGTTGACGGCTCTTTTTCCCCAAGGCATTGGTGGCGGTGAAGACGTAGGTTATGGCTACAAAGGCAAAGGCATCCTCATCCACAGTATTACCGATGCTAATGGTATGCCAGTGGTAGCAATTACAACCTCCGCTAATGGTGACGAGAGGCAGCAAGTCCTGCCCATGCTGGCTCAAATCCGACTATTTACAGGCAAACGAGGTAATCCTAAGCGTCGCCCCAAAATTTTAGCGGCGGATAAAGGCGCTCGTTGCTAAATGGTTACGTTACAGCCTTCGCACTAAGGGTATACGCCCACAAATCAAAAAACGACAGTGGAAGGGTAGAAAGTTGCTTGGTAGACCGATAGTGGAAACTGTACCCCGTTACCAGCAGGAGCGCTCTTTTTCTTGGCTTCAACGTAAATACAGGCGGTTGGTCGTCCGTTGGGAACGCCTCAAAGTATGTTTTGATGCTTTCCTCCTTCTTGCCTGTTGCTATATCTGGTTTCCTAAATTAGTGGGATAGGTTCAGACAACAGGATTTATCAATGCATTCCTGATGAACCGCCTACATCTTTGCAGGATTTAGAGAGTAGATATATGGCATTATCTTCAAGGCTTTCCCCTGATGGACAACAAGCATGGCTAAATTGGGCAGTGCGCCTGAGAAATAGGCATTATATTGGTACGCTGCAAGCAACCATATATGAAGATTTTACTGCCGCGATCGCCTATATAATTTTTCCGTTGTTTTGGCGACAAGGCTATGCCAAAGAAGGATGCGATCGCGTGCTAAATCATCTTTTTAAGGACTATGGTGTAACTCTTGCGATTGCAGAAATAGACACTCGCAACATCCCATCTATCAAACTAATTGAAAGCCTTGGATTTGAGCGCGTGTCTACAAAAGCAAATGCAGATTTTTTTAAAGGAGCTACCAGCAACGAGCATCGATACGAATGCGTATCGCCGTTAATTCCATCAAACTCTTAGCTATTTTCGAGCTTGAATTACTTGTAAGCTACCCCCTGCATAAAAAGAGCGATCGCATTTTTCAAACCCAACTGCTGTTAATAACTCTACTAAATCTGTTTGCAATAGTTGCCAAGCTGTTTGCGTTTCAAATAACAGCAAAAATAAAGATACTCCAGGTACAAATAGCCAATTAGTCGGTTTGTGAAAGTCTATGAGCGTAAATACACCATTAGGCTTAAGTACGCGGTAAACTTCTTTAATTATTGAGCGTAGTTGTTCTGGTTGCATTTCGTGCAAGGCGACGCTAGTATGCACTAGATCGAAACTATTATCTGCAAACGGCATTAATTCGGCGAAAGCTTCTACATACTCAGCTTGCGGGACATTTTGCCTTGCGCGCTCAAGCGATCGCGGTGAGGCATCTAATCCAGTAACATTTTGTGAGAATTGCACCAAAAACTGCGTTGTTTGACCGCTACCGCAACATAAATCTAAAACTTTTGTGTCTGAAGCGATCGCTAATCCTTGCAGCGCTAACTGCCGAAACTTTGTTTCTCCACCTACACTTAGCGCGGCTAGACGCGATATGGCATCGTATAGCCACTGATATCGATAACTCCAAGCTCGTAAAATAGTCGCCACTGTAACTCCTTTAATAAAGATATATTGTTAAAATTAGTGACAAAGCTGAAAAGATTAGGGCATTGTAATTGTTATGGGTCGTGTTGGGGTATTATTACTCAATCTTGGTGGACCAGATCAACTAGAAGATGTGGGTCCTTTTCTATTTAACTTATTTGCTGACCCAGAAATTATCCGCATACCTTTTAGGTGGATGCAAAGCCCCTTAGCTTGGTTTATTTCCACTCGGCGGACAAAAACATCTCAAGACAATTATCGGCAAATTGGCGGCGGTTCTCCGCTGCGGCGTATTACTGAAGAACAAGGTCAAGCTCTCAAACAACGCTTGCAGGAATTAGGGCAAGAAGCCGATATTTATATAGGGATGCGTTATTGGCATCCATTTACAGAAGAAGCGATCGCCCGCATCAAACGCGATCACCAAGATCGGTTAGTAATATTACCTCTTTACCCCCAATTTTCTATTAGTACCAGTGGTTCTAGTTTCCGCTTGTTGCAGAGAATCTGGCTAGAAGATCCAAAACTGAGCCAAATCGAATATACAGTTATTCCTTCTTGGTACAAGCAGCCAGCATACCTCCAAGCGATGGCAGATTTGATTGCTCAGGAACTGGATAAATTACCCAACCCTGACAAAGCGCACATATTTTTTAGCGCTCATGGAGTTCCGCGCAGCTACGTTGAAGAAGCAGGCGATCCTTATCAACAGGAAATTGAGGAATGTACTAGCTTGATTATGCAAACCCTCAATCGCCCAAATCCTCACACCTTAGCTTACCAAAGCCGCGTAGGACCTGTTGAATGGCTCCAGCCGTACACTGAAGATGCAATTGAAGCATTAGGGGCGCAGGGAGTAGAAGACTTAGTTGTAGTGCCAATTAGCTTCGTCTCCGAACACATTGAGACGCTACAAGAAATTGATATCGAGTACCGCGAAGTAGCAGAACACGCAGGTATCCATAACTTCCACCGCGTACCTGCTCCCAATACTCACCCATTATTTATCCAAGCCTTGGCAGACTTGGTAATGGAGGCGCTCAAGTCTCCCAGTCTTAAATTATCCCAAGTGACGCAGTTAAAGAAAAAAGTCAAAATGTATCCTCAAGAAAGCGGGCAATGGGGTATGACTAGTACGGCTGAAGTTTGGAACGGTAGAATTGCCATGCTAGGGTTTATTGCTTTGGTACTCGAACTGATAACTGGCAGAGGGCTATTGCACTTTGTCGGCATTTTGTAAAACTAGCGTCAGTGCGATCGCTTGTTGTAATACCAGCGAACCAAATTTTGGTAACTACGAATTGCTAGCCAAAATAAACCAAGGGCGATTATGCCTCCCACTTGAGGCAGCCTAACAGCCAAAACAGCTAGTAAAATACTTAAAAAGTCTTGGCAGCAGACAAACCACAAAGGCAGTCCGCGCCGACGATAAAACCAACCTGCTTGTACCGCTTGCAAAACAAAAGCAAACAAACCGCCAATTAAGCCGATTAGCCAATAGGGGGCAGAGATAGATAGGGGTATAGATATTGCAGCGATCGCACCTGCTAGCGGGCTACCTACTAGCTGAACAATTTGCAGCACTCTTTGTCCGATCAACTTTTTAGAGACGATTAGTTCTAGCAAAGACCAACTACAAAGAACTGCTAGTCGCACCTGGGGAGAAATATTAGCCAAAACTGGAATATTAGTCCACAAACGATCTCCTCGCAATAATTCGAGTGCGACCAGAGGCAGGGCGATTCTGATTCCCGCCGCCGCCGAAGCTGACAGCGCGGCTAGGACTTCAACCATGTGGAAATTGGCTCGGCTTGATTATTTACAGCCTAAATCAATTACTCGATCTTAAGCTGATTTGTTGTAAGTATATTTGCAAGCGCTAGTAATGTATTTGTCTTTTAGAACTGCTAAATATTTAATCTTTGATAAATCTCATCCAAATGTTTGAGATGGTGAGCGGGATCGAAACAAGCCTCAATTTCTGCTGGCGATAGCAATTGCTTTACACGTTCGTCATGACTAATTAGCTCTTGGAAGTTGCCTTGCGGTTTATTCCAAGCTTGATGAGCGCATGATTGCACAACAGCATAAGCTTCTTCTCGGTTCATACCTTTATCGACTAAAGTTAGCAATACCCGTTGACTAAAGACTACACCTCCGTAACAATTCATGTTCCGCTGCATATTTTCAGGATAGACCAACAGATTTTTTACTAAGTCAGTCATTTCCACCAGCATAAAATGGGTAGCAATACAGCTATCGGGTAAAATTACGCGCTCGACGGCGCTGTGAGAGATATCCCGTTCGTGCCACAAAGCAACGTTTTCTAGGGCTGCGATCGCATTTCCGCGCAATATCCTAGCTATACCTGTCAAACGCTCCGAACGGATGGGGTTGCGCTTGTGCGGCATCGCTGAGGAGCCTTTTTGACCTTTGGCAAAAAATTCTTCAACTTCTAGTACATCAGTTCTTTGTAAGTTGCGAATTTCTACAGCAAATCGCTCAATAGACGCTCCTAAAAGCGCTAGTTGTTGCACATAGTCAGCATGACGATCGCGAGAAATTACTTGAGTTGAGGCTGTATCTGATTGCAGTCCCAATTTTCGGCAGGCGATCGCTTCTACACGCGGTTCGACGTTGGCGTAAGTACCTACCGCGCCGGAGATTTTGCCGACACCGATTGAGGTGCGGAGATTGGTTAGGCGATCGCGCGATCGTAATACTTCTGCCAGCCACCCAGCTAGTTTAAAGCCAAAAGTAATAGGTTCAGCATGAATGCCATGCGATCGCCCAATCATTACAGTCTGACGATGCTGCCTTGCTTGTATGCGAATCGCCTCAATCAACTCTTCTAGCCGTGCAAGTATGATATCTAAACTAGCTACTAATTGCAGCGCCAAAGCCGTATCTAATACATCTGAACTTGTTAAGCCTAAATGAATGTAGCGCCCAGCATCGCCCACATATTCATTCACATTAGTCAAAAAGGCGATCATGTCGTGGCGGACTTCTGTCTCAATTTCTAAGACGCGCTTGGGGTCAAAATTCGCCTTTGCCTTAATTTCTGCAACTGCCTCTGCTGGAATGTAACCTAGTTCCGCTTGTGCCTCACAAGCAGCAATTTCTACTTGCAGCCAAGTTTTAAGTTTGTATGTCTCAGTCCAAAGTTCGCCCATTTCAGGCAAAGTATATCGCTCAATCACTCGTCCGCTACAAAACACAACTGTCATATTCTACAGTTTTGCTAGGTGCGATCGGACGAGTGATTACAAATTGCTAATAGAGCAAGCTTGAGCTTGACAAAACACGCACCTACTTATTTGCCGATCCTGGTTCGCTAAGTTTGCGGTGCGTTTCGGCATTAACAGTATCGGGTAAAACTTTACTTACCGTACCCATAATTTTCGTTTTCAGCGAACCTGCAATAGTATCATCCTTACCTGCCATCAAAGCTTCAAACCCTTGCTTAGCAACTTGGGCTGGATCGTCTTTCTTATCTGCGCCTACTTTGGTATCGTCCATTCCTGCACGGTGGAAGAAGTTAGTGTCAGTAGGTCCAGGCATAAGCGCAGTAACGGTTACACCTGTATCTTTTAGCTCGTTACGAATCGCCTCTGCAAAAGAGTGAATAAAGGCTTTAGAAGCTGCGTAAACTGCCTCAAAAGGTCCAGGTTGCAGAGCAGCAATTGAGGCTGTAAACAGGACTCGACCCTTACCGCGCTCTACCATATCCTTCAGTACCCGTTTGGCAAGATGGACGGATGACACAACATTGAGGTTGATTAAGGTTAGCTCGTTTTTAAGATCTGTCTCACGCACAAAATCGCCGCCGACACCGACACCCGCATTAATGGCGATCGCATCTACTGGTCGGTTAGTTGCCTTAATCTTGCTATATAGTGCCTCTACCCCGTCATAGGTAGCGAGATCTGCTTGTACTGTCTCGACCTTTGCACCCAATTGCTCGAAAGTTTGAGCAGCTTGATTGATACTTTCTCCGGTGGCTGTGACTAAAAGATCGAACCCATTTTGGGCAAATTGTTTGGCGAGTTCGTAGCCAATACCGCTAGAAGCACCTGTAACAACAGCTAGCGGGCGGGTAGATGAATCCATATATATGCTCCTATACTGCTAAAGTATTTACGCAAACTTTCTCAATGCTAAGGAGGCAATTGGGCGATCGCGTCTTTCTTAAGAAATATGGCGCTTTATGTGTTTAAAATGATTTTTTAGTTCTGTTTATACTTTTAAACTTTATTTAGTTAAGCTACTGCTCGATCTGTTTTCTCACCCAATTACGGAAAGTTCGCTTACTTTGGCTTTCACCTTGAGTGTGACATTGAGCTAAAAACTCATGAATTACTAACTTAGTTAGTACAGGAAAAGTAAAGCTAGTTTCCGACTCTTGGTATTTACCTTCTTTGAGTAAATAAATAGTTAAATTTTTGCCGTTATATCGCCAAAACTCCAATACACCCTTTTCTTCATATAATTTATTTTTGTCAATATCTGTGTAGGTAATATCAACTTCTAAGACTAAATCTGGAGGTGGATCGATTGCCAAGTTAACTATTTTACCTCTAACTGCTGGCTCATTTTGAATGTAATAACATTTATCAGGTTCAGAGCCAATTTTTAGCTCTGGTTTATTCAGGGTAGTTGAAGCCATGCTTTTGATATTTAGGTTAAGTTCCTCTGTCGAAATATGAACTAATATCCCAAGGCATCGCTAGCGCTTTCATGTGCTTCTAAAGGAGCCACAATTTCTAATGTTCCTTGATAGTAAGTAAGGCGCGATGCTCGATTATCTCCTAAAGCTTCTAGAACCTGATCGTAGGAGTGCCAACTAAGATTATGAAAAGTAACTCTTTTTTCTGCTAGTAATTGTTCTATAGGAGTTTTACTTACCTCTTCATTAGTAGAAATCATTTAATCCTCCCGCTCTGTGATTATTAGTGACTAAAAGTAGCCTCAATTAAACTTGATTATCCAGCCAAAAGACTAAATCTGCTTCATTAGAAAAATCTAATAAGGCTGCGCTTAATTAGTCTAATTGGGCGACTTCTAAATTCTGAATCTGTGTCTGCAACTGGGGGTTAACTGCTCCAATTCGGCGATTGAGTACGCGAAGAACTGTAGCGCACGTTCCTTTTTTAACTCCTAGTTGGACAATCTCTTGGTAAAGTGGAGCTTCTTGCATTAGATCCTCTCTCAAATATTGTTGAATCAAGTTTTTATCGAATTTTAAGCTCGCTAGTAACTCGACGCAGGCGGCAATATTGCGCTGCTCGTCTAATTTTCAATCATATCTACTTGCTCTGCAACTTGCCTTAATAGAGTTTCTGGCGAATTTGTTTGAGCGAGAACAGCCAAAGGTAGCAATGCTGGACTTGTCAATAAGGGACTTGGATCTTGCTCCCACAACCTCACGACTCTGTAACGATGGCTAGTATTAGCAATATTAAAAAGCCTCATTATCCTCCCGATTTTCAAGTATGTAAGTTAGTAATTCTTTGCGCGTCATTACTTGAAAATCGAGTTTTATCTTACAAAACTCCATTACCCATTACTGAAAATTAATATCGCTGTCTCTTCACCCGCTAAGAAAAATACCTCGCCTGTGCGTTCATCTACACGAACTATGTAAATGGGTAAATACATCTTTGTTACCCAGTAACTAAGGGTAAAACAAGTTAATAGTTGCGCTGCTATAGGAATAATTAAACCTCCTCACACCTAATCAAATAATAACTAAAAGGTTACTACGCTGCGAATAGACTCGCCTTTGTGCATCAAATCGAAAGCGTTATTTATGTTATCTAATGGCATTGCGTGAGTAATTAGATCGTCAATATTAATCTTGCCTTCCATGTACCAATCGACGATTTGCGGAACATCTGTGCGTCCTCTTGCACCACCAAATGCTGAACCTTTCCAAACTCTTCCAGTTACTAATTGAAAAGGACGAGTAGAAATTTCTTCACCCGCGCCTGCAACACCAATAATTACACTTACACCCCAGCCTTTATGACAGCATTCCAAAGCTTGGCGCATGATATTGACATTACCAATACATTCAAAACTATAATCAGCACCTCCTTTTGTTAAGTCAACCAAATAAGGCACTAAATCGCCTTCAACTTCTTTGGGA
>QQTW01001321.1_pt1 | contig 17209 bp, 17 predicted proteins | sample 1904831 | NCBI WGS metagenome assembly QQTW01 (sample SAMN09435610, study PRJNA476489) | Subsurface metagenome, whole genome shotgun sequencing project. | reverse complement strand
CCCGCGCCGCAAACCCGCAGGGTTTGCAAAGGTGCGCCCTTCTCCCTTCGGTCGGCGGGCACAGGCAGAACCTCCGAGGCTTGTCTCAGAATGCAGCCTAGGGGAGAGTGGCCCTCAACGCTAGCGTGATCCGGGGAGAGCATGGTCGTGGCAGAGACAGAGTTGGAACGCGCCGAGAAGAGGTACGCCCAAGCCAAGGCTAGGCTCACCGCTTTGAAGAACAGAGCCGCTACCCAAGCCCGCAAGATGGACACCCGGCGCAAGGTCATCCTCGGTGGGGCGCTGGTCGACCTGGCCTCTCGGGATGAGGGCGCCGCTGCCATGCTCGACCGGCTCGTGCGCAACCTGCCTCGGGAGCAGGACCGCAAGGCCTTCGTGGGCTGGAAGCCGGGGGATGCGCTGCCAGAAGAGGGTGCTGCGGACGGGGCTTCCGATGGGGCCGACGTAGGAGATACGACGAGCTCGGCCGCGGCTCTCACCGAACTCGCTCGGGACCCCTGAGCATGGCTGCCGTCGCCTCCGCCTTGCGCACCCTCACCCGCTGGACCGCCCTCCTCGTCTTCACGCCTCTCCTCGCCCTCCAGCTCCTCCTCTTCCTCGTCGTGGCCGTGATCGCCAGCACCGTGCTCGGCATGATCCTGATTGAACTCATGGGCGGCACCGCCTTCCAAGCCGCTTGGTGGCACGACCCCTTCCTGGTGCTCCTCGCGGGGCTCGCCTGCCTGTTCGCCGCCCAGGCCTGGTCCATGAAGACGGGCATCGCCTTGCCCTGGCACGCGCGCCTTGCTCACGACAGCCACGGCTCGGCCCGCTTCGCCACCAAGAAGGAGCGCGCTGCCCTCCAGGATGAGGCGGCCAGCTCGGGCCTCCTGATCGGCCGTGACGTGGAGACGGGGAAGCTGCTGCGCTACTCAGGCCCCGCCCACCTCCTCACCCTCGCCCCCACCCGCTCCGGCAAGGGCGTGAGCGCCGTCATCCCCAACCTGTTGACGGCTGAGCGCTCGGTGCTCGCCGTCGACCCCAAGGGCGAGAACGCCCGCGTGACCTACGAGGCCCGCAGCCGCTTCGGCCCCGTCCACGTCCTCGACCCCTTCGGCGTCACGGGCCTCCCCTCGGCCGCCTACAACCCGCTCGGCCGTCTGACACCGGACAGCCCTGACCTGGGCGAGGACGCCGCCTCCCTCGCCGAAGCCCTGGTGATGGACGCCCCTGGGCAGACCGGCGAGGCTCACTGGAACGAGGAGGCCAAGGCGCTCCTCTCAGGGCTGATCCTCTTCGCCGTGTGCCATGAGGACGAGGAGCGCCGCACGCTGGCCACCGTGCGCGAGTACTTGACCTTCCCGCCCGAGCGCTTCCGCGAGCTGCTCGGCCTCATGCAAGGGAGCCAAGAGGCGGGAGGGCTGATCTCGCGGGCCGCCAACCGCCACCTGGGCAAGTCCGACCGGGAGGCCGCGGGCGTGCTCTCCTCGGCGCAGCGCCATACCCACTTCCTCGACAGCCCGCGCATCGTGGCCGCGACCTCTCGTTCGGACTTCTCGTTCGCCAGCCTCCGGCACCAGGTCGCCTCCGTGTTCCTGGTGCTGCCTCCTAACAGGCTGGACGCCTACTCGCGGTGGCTGCGGCTCCTGGTGAGCCAAGCCCTCGCGGAGATCGCACGGGACGCAGAGGCGGGAAGCATGGGCGCAGCCGCGGCCAGCTCCCCTGCCCTGCACGAGCCCACCCTGTTCCTCCTCGACGAGTTCGCTGCCCTCGGCCGCCTCGAGGCCGTCGAGCGCGCCATGGGCCTCATGGCCGGCTACGGCCTCCAGCTCTGGCCCATCCTCCAGGACATGAGCCAGCTGCGCGCCCTCTACGGCCAGAGGGCCAACACCTTCGTCGCCAACGCCGGCGTGCTCCAGGCCTTCAACGTCAACGACCACGAGACTGCCCGCTGGTTGAGCCAGCTCATGGGCCAGGAGACCACAGCCTACGAGACCACGTCACACAGGCCTGGCGACCCGCCCTCCACCTCGCTCCACCTCACCGCGCGCGACCTCCTTACCCCTGACGAGGTCATGCGCCTCCCGCCTCACATCCAGCTCCTGCGCCTCCAAGGCGAGCCCATGATCCTGGCGGCCAAGCTGCGCTACTTCGCCGACCCCGAGTTTGGAGGCCTCCATGGCAATCCGTAGGATCAGCGACATCCTGGGCACCCCCGCTCCCGGCACGCCCGGCACGCCCAGCACATCCGCGCCTGCGCCCGCGAAGGGCACGCCCAAGTCTCTAAGCCGCGCCCTCGTGCCGACCCAGGCGCCGGCTGCCCCTCAGGCCTCCGCCACTGGCGCCCCGCCCGACCGCTCGGCCACACTCGCAGCCGAGCTGAACGACATGACCGAGGTGCTCGATGCGCTCGCCACCACCGTGGCCAGCGTCTCCGATCGCGTGGACAGCCAAACCGAGGTCCTGGGCAAGCTCACCAAAGCCGCCGCCGAGACCCGCCAGGCCGCCTTCGCCGCCCGCGCCCAGTCCGACCCCGGCCAGCTCGCCTCCGAGGTCAATCAGGCCCTCAACGACGTCATGCTGCCCCGCCTGCGCGAGCTCACCGCGGCCGTCTCCGAGCTGACCCGCACCGCCCACGCCCACGGCGAGGCCCGCAACCGCGCCGAAACCCAGCTCCACGACATGAAGCGCGAGCTGCGCGCCGCCCGCGCCGACACGCTCCGCTGGAAGGGCTACCTCGGCAGCGCCCTTCTCGGCGGCGTGCTCCTGGCGCTGGCTCTGCTCCTCGTCCTGCCCCGCGTCGTGACCCCGACCGCCCTCACCTGTCGCTTCGCAGGCGGCCTCTGGCTGGCCGGAGGCGCAGGGCAGAAAGCATGCGTGTACTGGGCGACGGAGTGAGGCCGGGTAAAGGAGCCTTCTTCGGGAGGGGTTTCCATGCTACCCTTTCGGAAACCTGGCAGTTTCAACTGGGAGAAAGGGGCAGGTAAGGGCATGGGGTTAACCGCTTCGGAGGCGGCCCGGGAGGTCGGTAAGAGCCTTCCAACGATCACGAAAGCCATTCATTCAGGAAAACTCTCGGCTGTCGGGCCAAAGGGTGGTCCTTACAGCATCGAGCCAGTCGAGCTGTTCCGTGTCTGGCCAAAGGTTGCCGATAGGGTTGAAGAAACCTCTAAACTTCGACCGGAGGAAACCCCTAGCAACCCCAACTTGTTGCAAGGCGAAGTCGAACTTCTAGAAGAGCGACTCCGCTCGGCTCAAGCGTTGAACGAGCGTCTCGTGGATGAGGTGCAGGACTTGCGGACCCGCCTCGATGCCGAGGCTGAGGAGCGTCGTCGCTTGACGGTTCTGCTGACCTTCCAGCCGGAGAAGCCAACCTCCGCCCCTGAGCCTTCACCCGCTCCCGTGCTGCAAGCTCAGCCTCGCCGCCTGTCCTGGTGGCAGCGTCTGACGGGTGTGGAAGCCTAGAAAGCTCCAGCTCACCTGGGACAGGGGCATGATCCCTGTTTCCGCCGTTTCGCCTGCGGGGTAGCCTCTGCCCTTGGCCCCGCAAGGGGTGGGTTCTCGCCATGCTCGCCTCGTCGGCAAGCTTCCTGCGGCTGCGCGTGGCTGCGGTCCCGGCGCAAGCGCCGCTCGTGCGGGGCCAGGGGCTCCGGCTGTGTCACCCCACGCAACGGCGGCTCCGGAACAGGAATCTGGCGCGAGGCCCGCCATTGGGCTGCTCACTCGCCTCTCTGCATGATCGTGACTCTCTTCTAAGCTCTCAGTTTTAGTTTCTCCCTGCCTGGCGGACTCGCGCTCTTGCTAGAAGCAAGCTTCGCCGCCGCGCCCCTGCTCCTGGGCCGCACGGGCAGCCTGCGTCCGCGCCTCGACGGCACGCCCCAGCTCTCCCAACACCCGCGCCAGCCGGTCGTCCTCGACTTCGGCCAGCGGCAGCTCGGCCAAGGGTAGGCTTGTCTTGTGCGCGGCGAGGTAGGCGGCCCGGTCCTCTCGCTCCTGCAGCACGTCGTCAGGCAGAGGCGGCGCGCTGAGCCAGTGCCCCAGGAGCTTGGCCGCGCGAGCAGGCAGGCTGAGCCGGTAGGCGTTGCTCACTTGGCGAACCCGTGGCCCCGGCCCCTCCACCAGCTCCACCGCCTCGTGCCGGCGCAACCAGTCCAGGAAGCCGTGCTCCCGAAGCGCGGTCAGCGCCGTGTGCACCGCGTCCTTTGATCGCCTGAGCGTCCGCATGAGGTACGCGTACGATGGCTCCAGCCGCCCCGAGCGGTGGCTCACCAAGTTGGCCAGCAACTCCAACACCTCCAGGGCCACGTGCCCGAGCGGACCACGCTGGCGCCCCGCCTGCCGGCCTACAAGCTCGTAGCGCTTGGCCGCCAGCACCACGCGGCGCACCTCGGCCCGCGGCACGGGACGCCAGAACGCGCCCTCGCAGCTGCCCGCCAGGCGCGAGCCGCGCCGCACCGGGTGCCCGGCCGCCCTGGGGGTGCGTCCGCCTAGGACCGCCCCGATCGTTGTGAACATCTGTGTCGTCCCTCTCCGGCTGTGGGGAGCCGTCAGGGGCAGGGGCCAGCACGGGAAGAGCCGTGGCCGGTGCACCAAGATGTGCACAAGCATGGCTCCGCCGTGGCAAGAAACCTCTTGCGATGGGCCGGGGAGACATGGGAGGCTGAGGATGACTAGTCTCTCAGTTCCCGGCTCCGCCGGTATCGAGGCCCGCCCCTGGCGGGTCTTGGTGTTTCTGGGCTTGCGCTCCCCTGGGTTGCTCGTGCGCCGCTCTTGATCCGAGTCCGGGCGGCGTTCCCGCCATGGTGGCGGATGCGTGGCGCGCCGACAACGGCTTTCACCCTGAACCGAACCCGAACGAAGCGCCATCCGCCCCGCAGAAGGCCGGTCAAGGCGTCCCGCAGGCGCGGCACGCGCCGAGGACACGCCTTAACGGGACCGTAGTGGCCTACGCTCTCAAGTAACTCTTCCGAAGCTGTACGTCGGAGCGACTGCCCAGCGACGAGCGTACTTTCCCCAAGGCCTTACCCGAGCGCAGGGTGTGACGAGCGCGAGGAGCGAGGGAACGGACGCCGAACTGATCCGACCTGAAGGTGACAGGATATGTCCGGCGTATACTTTACATCGGCTTGGGTCCGAGGAGCGCTTAACCCGGCTTCCTTCGGCCCCCCATGGCCCAAAGATCGCATCTTAAGCGAGCTCGGCATGCCGCATAAGGACTAGGGCCTGTTGAGGTTCATCGTGAGCTGATGACGGCTGCGGCGAGGTAGATCATGGCAGCGAAGCTCTGATCAGTCTTGTCGGCCCGCAAGGCGATGCGCTTGAACTCCTTCAGCTTGCAGAAGAAGTTCTCGATCAGGTGGCGCCACTTGTAGATCTCCAGATCGATCTTGAAAGGCTGGGAGCGGCCTGGATGCTGGGAGATGACGACCTTGGCGCCGCGATCGTTCAGGTCGGCCACAAGCGCGTCGCTGTCGAAGGCCTTGTCCGCAATCAGTCCGCCAAAGACGACGTCTTGGATCAGGGCCGGGACCCCGATGCTGTCGTAGCGGTGGCCCGGCAGCAGGACAAAGCGCACCAGGTTGCCCAAGGCGTCGGTGAGAGCCACGATCTTGGTGCTCAGGCCGCCCTTGGAGCGGCCAATGGCCTGGCTCTGAGTCCCCCCTTTGCGCCTTGCCCATGACGATGAACCTTGACGATGGTGCCGTCGATCATCGCGAACTCCAGGTCCGGCTCATCCGAGCAGGCCTCGAAGAGACGCTGGAAGACATTGGCCCTCACCCAGTCGCGGTAGCGCTTGAAGACCGTGTTCCACCTGCCGAACACCGCCGGGAGATCACGCCAGGGGCTGCCCGTGCGTGCGATCCACAGCACCGCCTCCACAAACAGCCGGTTGTCCCCGCCGCTCCGCCCCGGGTCGCTGCGCTTGCCCAGGCAGTGTGGCTCCATCTTGGACCACTGCCCGTCCGTCAGAACCAACCTGTCCATCTCAAGCCCTCCTCACAAAGCTTGAAGCAGACCCCATCCTGCGCAGGAACCCTGAACCTCAACAGACCCTAGTCCTGCGTCGCCACCCGCTATGATCGCTGCACTCATACCTTCTTGCCCGCCATCGCCATCTTCCGGCCGAAGGCACGGGTCCTGAGCGTAGAGCGGCTCTGGCAAGCCAGAGCCGCGAAAGGCACCATTGGAGTCCTTAAGCCTCGATCAGCTAAGCTACCGAATCAACCAGTCTATTGAGACCGTATAATCAGGTTGACCTGCCCGTCCACACTGATTGAACTCTCAAATCTGTCGAAATTAGGATTAGAGGAACTCAAGGTGACTGTCTCAAGGGTCGCATCCTCTGTTACGCGCTCAAGCTTGATCGAATACGTCCAGCGAATATCGAAGCCTCCTTCCGACATTTGCGCGGGGTAGCCGAACACGGCCTGCGCGTCACGGCCTGCCGGAACAGAAACGAGTTCCCGACCTTCCCATAGAGGCAGCTGCCAAGGCCCTGGCCGCTCACCCGTGATCGTCGTCGACGCGCCTACCCAACCGTTGCCTTTGCAATTACAGATGCCGACGTAGCAGTCTTCACCGCTATCAGAGTACGACAGAATTAGACTACCGCAATCGGGAGTAGGACGGCCTAGCTCAACTCGCGCCGCGCCATTGCGAGCACTAAAGATGTTTGGCCCAGTAAAGCCCGTGGCCGTTGCGCCAGACCCGAGGCAGACCGGCATAGACTGCGAGACTCCAGACTCAGTGCAGCTTCCATCATTGCCTATCGACAGTTGTCCAGATTCTTGGGAAACGGGTTCCATTCGCTGACCGGTTCCTGATACCTCGACATGAACTCGAAAGTTCGAGTCGACAGGACCTACGCTTGGTGAGCAACTTCCTTTCGTGGTCTGCAGCCGCACTGTTAGGGGTGCCTCAATTGAGGTTCTACTAAGAGTGGCAGAGATTCCAGTAACTGGAATTGGCATACCTTCTTGTACCGGATCACCGCCGAAGGCAGATGTCTTGAAGTTGCCGCCAACAATGTCGCCCCCAGTGACAGTCGGGAACGTGACATTGTCATCGGTTGGGGTCCAATTGGCCGAAAATATTGCATCTAAGGGCCCAACTGGAGTGATACTGCAAAATAGCCCGCCATTATCGTTGCAGGTTTCGAAGCACTGGTTTGCGCCTCTTACTACAGAGGGGTTTGCTACTTCCTCAAGAGTGCGTCTTAGCGTTTCACTTGAGACAACGTTCTCTGTGTTCTCACAGGCTCTACTGCGCCATTCTTGTAGTGACTGTTCTTCATTACCCGATGAGAATGTGAGATCGAGAGTATCGGGCAGGAAGAAGTTGAGGTTCTGGGAACGTTTTGCGACATCAATAACCACACTCTCCTCGGCGCTGCAGAAGAAACGAAAGAGAGCTTCGTTTCTCTGATCTGTGCTAACGCTTTCGTTGGTCAGGAATATACCGTCTGCTAAGAACGCGGCGCACCCGCATTCTTCGAAGGTTCTGTTCTGTGCCGCAGCACTAGATCCAGAAACGACGGCTCCGAATAGTATGGTAAGCTGCAAAACTTTTCGGAAGGCGCCAGGAAGTGGATACATTGGTCTACCTCGCTTACTGGTGGAGTAAGAGATGAAGATAGTAGCATACTTGTGCGGTGACTGGTGCTGGTCCAAGCTTATCGGCTTTAGCCATGTGCGGCAAATATTCTGACGAGCGAGGAGGTCTGAAGATAGTCACGTATTTGAGAAGATGAGGCTATTTTTCCGGAATCAAGAAGCGAGCAACCAAAAGAAGGCTACAGTTTGGGGAGCAACGTATTCTGCCACCGCAAATTACAGACAGAGATGAGGACCCTCCGCAGTGAGAGGGACCTGTGAGAGCACAGCGATCGCACTCGTATCCTAACCTCAGAGCTATTATGCCCTCTTTAGTTCCCTAAGGTCAAGCAACTCGGAGTAGCAGGGCGTATCTTATCACGAGCATCCCGCAAATCGTGAGTTGCGAGGACGCAGGGAGGTTCACCCGCCACTCCTCTCAGTAGAGGAATAGACCCGCCGGTGGATAGCGGGTGTTCGTCTCCATGCTCAACGTGAGGTGCACCTCGGCGAACACGTCGTCGGCCGCCTCGCTCCTGGCCAGCACGCGAAGCGTTGCTCTCCACAGGACGTGTCCCGGGCTTAGTTCCCGCCATTAATCAGCCACGGGCGTGAACCTCTGGCCCTCGTCGGTGACGGCAACCCAGGGCTCGGGCCAGTCTTGCGACAGCTTGGCCCATGCGTAATCGGTCGTTTGTGGCAGCCGTGGGTCTGTCACGCAGCACCAAGGGCTTGCGGGTGCCAATAACCCCCGCCAAAACGGCCAGGGTTTTGGAAGGGTTTTGGCGGTGCTGGCGAGAGCGGGGCAGTGATCGTGGGCTACGCGCGGGTCAGCACCGCCGACCAGCGCCTCGACGGGCAGCGCGACGCCCTGGAGGCCGCCGGTGCCAAGCGCCTGTTTGCGGACACCATCACCGGCACGGCCCGCAGGCGGCCCGAGCTCGACCGCCTCCTCGACCAGCTCCGCCCCGGCGACGTCGTGGTGGTCACCAAGTACGACCGCCTGGCACGCTCGCTGAAGGACCTCCTGGAGATTGTGGAGGCGATCAAGGGCAAGGGGAGCGGCTTCCGCTCGCTCGCGGAGGACATCGACACCACCACGCCCGCAGGCCGGCTGGTGTTCCACGTGTTCGCCTCCATCGCTCAGTTCGAGCGGGAGCGCATCGCCGAGCGTACACGGGAAGGATTGGAGGCGGCGCGTGCCCGCGGGCGCATCGGCGGCCGGCCACGCGCGCTCACGCCTGCGCAGCGCGATGAGGTGCGGCGCATGCGCGACGGGGAAGGCCGCTCGGTCGGGGAGATCGCCCGGCTGTTCAAGGTCAGCGAGCAGACGGTCCGGCGAGCCTAGGTTGGAGGTTTCGCAGGGTGGCGGCTGCGTCTACACCGCCCTGACACCCACTCGTCGCGCAGCCTCCTCGATGCGCGCACGCACGTCTGGGCTCGCCGGGAACACCATGTAGCCTTCCTCCAGGCTGCCGAGCAGCATGGACAGGGAGCGGTCCCGCAGCCGCCAGTGCAGGGCCACCAAGAGGCAGAGCATGGCGTCGAGCCGGTCCTGGTCCGCCTTCCGAGGTTGAGGGTTCAGGGCCACCTCCCGGCACCAGCTCGCAGGCTCCGGCATGGCAAAGCCGTCGAACTGCACCGCCGCCGCTTGGGCGACGCTCACCCAATCCTCCGCTCGGAAGGTCTTGCGCCGGTCCGGATTGTAGCGGGGAGCCTTGAGCCGCCCGAAGAACTCCGGGGCCAGCGACGGCAGGGCCAGGGCAGGGAACACCTCCATCAGGTACAGGCCCGTGGCCGCGGTGCGGGCTTCCTCAGGTGCCTCATGGGCTCCCAGTTCGCGAAGGAAGCCCCAGACCGGCGAGGCGTCGCAGAACATGCCCAGCTTGCCCGTATTCGAGGGCTGCACGCCTCCTCCGAGCCAGCTGATCAGCGACGCTGCCGTGCGCTCCACGGGCCGCATGCTCGTCTGATTGGGGACGACTGTCGGCTGGTCCAGCGCCACAAGCGTGAGTCCGTCCGTGGACCGAACCGCGCGGATAAACTCGAGCGCTTGGGCGAAGGACGCCAGCCGCGGTGCGTGGAACTCGACAAGCCGCTGGCCCCCAAGCACCGCCGCGCACACAGCCCCCGGAGCCTTCGCGTTGTCGGTCCAGGCCGAGTCAAACCCGATGTAGGTGTCGTGTGGCTGAGCTAGAGGCATGACATCCACTTTCGCGTCCAGGCTGCGCACAGACTAAGCCATTGAGCTACATGCGGACAGCAGACTTCGCGCCGATCTTGATTAGCGCAGACTACGACGCGTCCAGCCTCTCCAGCCCTGTACCAACCGACGAGCCACAAAGGGTCTCTACGGCGCACTCCCCTCCGATCCCTCTGGCTCCACATATCACAGCAGCCTATCAATGCTCCAGGCTCGACGATCGGAAAGAAGTCACCCAATGACCAACAAGAAACTCGATACCTTTCACAAGATGGCAACGTCTCTAAAGCTGTTCAGCCGAGCCGAACTCAATGATGAACACAGCCGTTCACTGATCGAGAAACTCTACGTTGATCCATTGCCCAACGATCACGTTTTCAAAACCTTGCTTGCTCACAATACAACTATAATCATCGGAAGAAAAGGAACCGGTAAATCGACCATCTTCCAAAGAGTCCAGCACGAGATCCGTAAAAATAAAGGGAACGCAATATCCGCATACATGGATATTAGAAATGTTTACGAAGCATCCCAGGTCGATCCACTTGTAGTTAAAAAAGTCGAAGCTCTTGAAGGAGCTATGACACCTGAACAAATACGCCGATTTCTACTGTATAAGAGGTTCTTTCGTGAACTTATTTCTGACATCCGCAATGAGCTTAAAAATCAAGTCGAGCAAAGCTTCCTGAGTCGTATGCGCGAGAGACTGACCGGCACCTCCGCTGAAATATTCTCCGGCTTAGACCGACTCATTCTCCGGCTCGACAATCCAGACTACGAAAACATCGGCGGAATTATCCAGAACCAACTCAAAAACAACTCATCTGCAAAAGCGAGTGACGCCAGTTCCATTACGGGTGGTGGAAGAATTAGCTACACTGATCCGAGTATAGAAGCTGCTGCGACTTCAGAAACTACTAGAGCCCTAGAATCAAGTGGCGAGGAGATGTACACTCAGCTTCTAATGAGGGTTGTGAGCGTTAATGAGATCATTTCTGAGCTACAGAATATCCTCAAGTCAATTGGCATTCAGAATCTTTACATTTTCCTAGACGACTACTCGGAATTACCCCAAGAAGCAATGCACCTTCTTGTGGATGCTCTGATCTCTCCGCTCGTTCGCTGGTCCAGTTTCATCAAGTTTAAAATAGCAGCTTACCCCGGTAGGATCTACCTGGGGGCTTTAGACAAAACAAAGATTGAGGAGATCCATCTTGATATGTATGGTCTGTACGGCAGTGCCGGCGTGGCCAAGATGGAAGAAAAAGCAACAGACTTCGTAAAGCGGCTCGTTGAGAAACGGATTGCGTACTTCTGCAAAACTACACCAGAAACATATCTAAGCGACAGATCAGATGATATCTGGCGAGTTCTCTTCTACGCCTCTATGGCCAATCCTCGTACTCTTGGCCATCTGCTCATGTATGCCTACGACTCCCATCTCATCTACAACAAGAAGATCGGTGTACAGGCAATCCAAGACTCAGCCCAAAGGTTTTTTGACGACAAGGTCATGCCGTTCTTCGGCACCGGCAAGTATAGGATGGCCTTTGAAGAGAGATCGTCGATCTACTCTTTGAAAGAGCTTCTTGAAAGTATTGTATCTAGAGCTAGAAGTATCCGACAAGAAGGGTCACGGGATGCGGGACCTGGCCGGAGTCGGCCCCACTCAAGTCACTTCTATGTTTCTAGAGATTTCGACGAGTTGTTGCAGACGTTGGAACTATCTTTTTTCGTGACGAAGTACTTCGAGCAGTCAGACAGAGCAGGTGTCCGCGTATCAGTATATGCCCTCAACTATGGTCTGTGCATGAAGTACCAGATCAGTTTTGGACGCCCTGTTGAGAAACGGGAGGATAGAGCATACTTTGTTGAACGCCGTTTCGACTACAATTTGATCCTCCGCAGCTATATGACACAGAATCAGGAGGTAAGGTGTGGAGATTGCGGGGCAGACTACGAGTTGAGTATGCTACCTGCTCTCAAGATGCTTCACATGAGCTGCCCGCAGTGTCGGGCGGGTACTTGCCAGGTGGTAAATCTTTCACGGAAATATGGTGATCTTCTAGAGGCGATCCGCCCTGAACTTCTGCTTCCTGAAACCGAGCTTGGTATCCTTCAAACTTTGAGTGGCGAAGGTAGATCAATGGTTGCGGCTGAGATTGCGGGCGAACTTGACTGCTCTGGCCAACTGGTAGGGCGTCGCGGTAAAAACCTTGCTGACAGAAATCTTCTTACGCGGGTGAGTGCGGGTCCGGTTTACCGATATGAACTTACAGACCAGGCTTTGTCAGCTTACTTCGATGACAGATCAAGTGTGGAACTGAATTTGGAAGAGGACATCGGGGAGGACCTTTGAGTGGTCTGAATTGCTCGCAGGTACTGTCGGCCTGTGCTGGGTTAACCGGAGACTGTTCATCAGCGTCGGACTGCCCTGAATAGCGGAGGGCGCATCATGTTCACTCTTGACATGACTTGCCGCGGTAATACAATGTATGCACCTAGTATGAGGTGAGGGCCGATGGCTGAACCAGAGGAGGTTGTGGTAACGGTGCGTGTTCCGGTGCCACTCGCACGTCACGCAAGGGCTACAGCTGCTCGCAATGATGAGACGTTGAGCCAGGTGATCCGGCGCGCTCTACGCGAGTATGTTGGACGCTCACCTGAGCAGCTCGATCTAGACGATGTGGCACGGCAGTGAGTAGTCATGAGGCTCACGAGGTGGCTGCGAGCATTCTAGCGACTGCGGGAGGCGGCTCCTTCAAGACCGTCTTGGCTGATCCACCTTGGCAGTTCCAAAACCGTACCGGCAAGATGGCGCCCGAGCACAAGCGACTGAGCCGCTACGGTACTATGACGCTCGATGACATCTGTGCGCTGCCCGTGGAAGCGTGCGTGACGGACGCTGCCCACCTTTACTTGTGGGTGCCGAACGCGTTGCTCCCGGAGGGCCTGCGCGTTCTCGATGCATGGGGCTTCCGCTACAAGTCTAACATCGTGTGGCGCAAGATCCGAAAGGACGGCGGCTCGGACGGGCGCGGAGTCGGTTTTTATTTCCGCAATGTGACCGAACTTCTGCTTTTCGGCGTGCGCGGCAGGAACGTCCGCACTCTTGCTCCAGGGCGGCGACAGGTGAACTACATCGAGAGCCGCAAGCGCGAGCACAGCCGCAAGCCCGATGAACAGTACCCTTTGATCGAGTCGTGTAGCCCGGGGCCGTTCCTCGAACTGTTTTCACGTGGTACTCGCCCGAACTGGACTGTCTGGGGCAACCAAGCTGATGACGATTACACGCCAGATTGGCCTACTTATGCCCACAACTCTGCCGGGCCTACTCCGCCGCTCGCCGCAGAGTAAACGACCTTACGCCTCTTCCGAGTCGGGCTCCTCGTCCTCTAAGGCTGTTAGCTCGGCAAGGGCTTCCTTGGTTTCATTGAAGGTAACAATCGACGCCGGCATGCCGATAAGCAATAGCGGGCAGGGATTACCCACACCTCGATCTACGCGCGCTTGCAACTTCTCCCAATGAGTTGTAGCGGCCCCGAACTTGTCGGCCACAAACTTGTCGGTGAACGCTTCACGGAAGGTAAGTGGGTTCTTCTTGCGCGATATGCGTTTGTTGATAGCTAACCTCTGTTTCGGAGTAGGCACGTAAAGGAAGCGCTCTAGATCCTCGAAGCTGGTGATGCGGCGTTCGTCAACGAAGCGTAGCACGAGCGAGCGCATCTCATCCTGCAGCGTCTTGCCGCGAGTCACAATCACGCCGACGCTGATAGCACCCTCGCCGTGCAGACGTTTGAAGTTTTCGAGGTCACGGTCAAAGAACGGATCCTTGTTATTCCATTCAATTTCCATAGCGACCATCTCGCCACGTGAGAAGGTACGGACATGGTCGACCTCGTGGCTGATGGACTCGCGCGGCACGCCGTTGATCGTTTTCCTAATCTCAAAGTTAACCTTACGCCATCCTCCTCCGGCGAGTGCGCGCCGTAGGCGTTGTGTGCCCTTCGCCTCGCCTCCTCCTGACCCGATGATCTCCTCAATTGGGATTGTTAGGGGCGTGAGAACGCTTTCAAGCTCGCTCAGAACTTCAGGAAAGTCGACGCTGAGAATAGCTTTAGCATGGCTGTGGAACTCGATTTGGTATCCGCAGTCGATCAGAGTTTGGAGCATACGCTAGACCCTACCAGCTTGATCCCGCAGATCCAACATCGTCACTGCTTTGCTCGACCCTCAGCAGCACACAACCAACCGGTTCTGAGCCTATGCGAGTAGTCACTCCACGCCGAAACGCACCTTCAGCCGGTCCACCGTGGAGCGCCACTTCGGCGTGGTGGGCTTGCAGATAGTATTCGTGTTGCCGAAGAGCCCCGTCCCGGCAACAGCCTGCTCAATCGGCACCGTGGCGGCCCATGTGATCTGCACAAACCACTCGGCACGCTCGGGGTCGTCGATGAACTCGCGATGGTAGTTGGCCCCGGTCAGGACCTCCTCGGCCGGGCGTTCGCCCTCAGGCGTCTGAACGCGGAAATCACGCATGAGCTGCGCCGGTCCTTGCACCACGCCCACCCCCACAAAGCCGTAGTCGGGCGCCTTGACCCAGACGCGATCCCCCATGTTCAAGAGCTTAAGGGTTCTGCTGTACCAAGCCCCTCCACCAGCGCTGATGAAGCCATAGGCTCGCGCCTCCGCCCAATTCCGGCTCGGCCCATGGCCGAAGGAGGCATAGAACTCGCCATTCCACGGCTCCTTTTCCTGAGCCTTGCCAGGCGCCGCCGCGCTGACCTGCACCTGCACGGGGTCAAGGAGCCAGAAGCGACTGACGAGCTGCTGGTCTCCCAGCGCGAAGACCTGGAACGTGAGCACGTTGATGGGCACGTCGCGGCTGTTGAGATAGCCTACGATGCGCTCCGAGCTGGGGTCGAGCGAGGCCGCCACGATAACAATTTGATGGCTCTGGTTAAGCGCGTCCTCGTCCAGCTCCGCGCCGAAGCGGGCCTTGAAGTCGGCCGACAGCTCCCGGCCCGGCGCGAAGCGGCCGTAGATCGCGGCCACGTCCTCGGGCCTTAGGCCCTCGACCCAGGACGCGTAGTCGAGCGCCTGCGCCACTACCTCGCGCGGCGTACGGTCGCGCTTGAGCTCCACGAGAACCAGCGAGCCGTCCGGCGCCATGGCCAGAAGGTCGATGCGCCCGCCATGCCCTGTCTCCTCCTGCTGCCCGACCAGCATCCACTCGTCCGACAAGATGCTCGGGGCCGCGACGATCATGTCCTCCAGCATCTTCTCGGAGGGCAGGACGGCGTCGGGGAGGCGCTCGGGTTGCACGCCGACACGCCAGATCGCGTTGTGGATGGGCATACGGGGGCACCTTTACGTCTGTCACCAGCACTGGCTGCCGTCTTCGCCGAGAAGCGACACGCCAGCCGTTCTTACCCGTCTACACCCCTACCTCACAGCCCATGGCCCCACCCTCGGTCCCGGTGCCGCTTTGCGACCCCCTCCCGCTCGTCCCCGTGTGCCTGATCCTTGTGCACTTGGCCCTCGCGCTCGTGCCCGTGACCGAGCTCCTCCCGATCCAGCGCCACGGGCTTGGCGCGGTCCAGCACGCCTCTGAGCTGCTCGCGGATGGCCTCGACGCTGCGCGCCCGATGCGCCTCCTGGGCCCGCTCCGGATCCCGTACATGCGTCGGCAAGCCCGCTACCGGCTCCTCGCGCTCCGGTAGTGGCCGCGCCCGGTTTCGCAAGGCCTCAAGCCGCTCGCGTATCGCCTCGCGGCCAAGGCTACGCTCCTCCTGGCCCTGCCTGTCCGACCTGTGAGCCGAGAGGCCCGCCGCCGGCCCGTCCTGCGCGTGGCGGGTGGCCTCCTCCCGCGCGGTGATGTGCCCCAGCCGCTCCTTGATGCTCGCCCGGCTGGCCTGGCGCTCCTGCCAGGGGTCGCGCTCTGTCTCCCGGCCCCGCTCCTCACCGGGCGCGGGCCCATGGGCCAGCCCGTGGGCGAGGCCGCGGGCAGGGCTGCGCTCCTGCCCCTGTCCGTGCTCCACCCCGATCCCCTGCCGTTGGGCCGCGGCCCGGAGCGCCGCGAGGCCGGCCCTGATCTGCCCGGCGCCCTCCTCACGGGCGTGGGCGTAGGTCTCGCGCGCGGCGTCCGCCCTGTGGCGCACCTCCTCGCGCAAGGCCTCTCGGACCCGCGCCAGCTCGGCCAGAAGCGTGCGCGCCTGTCTCGCCTCGTGCACCTGGGCGCCGCGCTCGGTGCGGGGCACGTACTCCCGCCCGTCCCGCTCGGCGGCCCTCTCCTCCCGCCGCTCGATGCTGCTGACGGTGGGTCCAAGCTTCACCTCGGGCGCGCGATCTAGGATCTCGGCCGTGCGCTCGTCGCCGCGAGCGAGCGCCACCTCCCGCTGCGCCTTCAGGCTGCGGTGGTCCACCCGCGCCTCGTGCCCATGCCGCTCGAGCGCGTCGTTCTGGAGCGTAGCCCATCTCTCCCGCATGTGCGTGACCTCGGCCCCGCGGGTGGCCTGGGCATCCAGCGCGCGCGTCTTGTCGGTGAGGCCCTCCGGCTCCAGCCGGCGCGTGGTGGTCATCACGTGGGCGTGCCAGTTGCGCTTGTCGCCCTCCCGGTGTGGGGCGTGGATGGCCACGTCGGCGGCCACCCCGTAGCGCGCCACCAGCTCGCGCGCGAAGCCCTCGGCCAGCGCCCGCCGCCCCGATGGGTCCAGCTCGTGAGGGAGCGCCACCTCCCACTCCCGGGCGGTGACGCTGTTCACCCGCGTGTCGCGCGCCTCGGCGGCGTTCCACAGCGCCTGGCGGTCCTGCGCCCAGGCGGGCGCGTCCTCTGGCGCCACGATGAAGCTCGCCTCCACGCCTTGCTTGGCGCGGTAGTCGTGGGTGCGGCCCTCGCGGTGGCACTCGATGCGCTCGGCGTGCCGGTAGGCCGCGGCCGCCGTGGCCGAGCGCCCGGCGGAGCGCTGCACTGACTTCACGTCGAGGTGGTAGCTCGCCATCGCCGCCTCACCCGCGCTCGGGCACGACGACGTGCGAGGCGGCGCGTGTGGTGACGGCGAGGCCGGCGGGCAGCGGCACGGAAGCAGGCGCGGGAGCGCCGCCGTGCTGCTCCAGGCGAGTACGGACCCGCAAGCCCGGCGGCGGGTGCGGGCGCGGCCCACGGCGAGGCAGGCGCCTCGCCCTCTGCTGCCCGGCCCAACGAGGTTCGGGCTGCGCCCGCGATCCACCCGCGCAGGGTGGCCTGGGAGGGTGCGGGAGGGCCGGAGGGCCCTCCCGCTTCCCTGCGCAGCGGGGAACGGGGACGCCGTCGGCGGGGTGGGCACCACCCCGGGAGACCGCGCCGCAAACCCGCAGGGTTTGCAAAGGTGCGCCCTTCTCCCTTCGGTCGGCGGGCACAGGCAGAACCTCCGAGGCTTGTCTCAGAATGCAGCCT